>Ga0315294_10000615_pt1 | contig 38539 bp, 3 predicted proteins | sample YL17G13_40_MG_FD_203626 | JGI IMG/M metagenome (GOLD analysis project Ga0315294, IMG submission 203626) | Sediment microbial communities from Yellowstone Lake, YNP, Wyoming, USA - YL17G13_40 | ecosystem: Environmental > Aquatic > Freshwater > Lake > Sediment | place: USA: Wyoming | collected...
TATGCGCGCCGACGGTGGTGTCGAACACGGCGTACGTGTACTCGGGGTGCATGAGCTTCGCGGGCAATGTGGTGGGGAACGTGGTGATGCCGCGGTCTCTGTCGGTGGTGATGACGCAGGAGCCGGCTGTGCTGAGCGTGGGTGACACGTTCCACTACCGGATCGTGGTGGAGAACACGGGAAGCGCGACGGTGATGGGAGGCGAGTGGATGCAGCCGTTCTTCGTGGACACGGTGTCGCCGGTGTTGCGCGGGCCGGGGATGGCGGGGAACCCGCTGGTGCTTGACGCTCCGTTGGGCGGGACGTGGGCGTTGATGGTGACGGACGTGCCGGGGAGCGGTACTCGGTACACGTTCTACGACAGCACGGGGCTGCCTTTGGCGCCTGGTGCGACATGGACATTCACGCTGACGGGGGTGGTGGGGGAGGTATGCGCGCCGACGGTGGTGTCGAACACGGCGTACGTGTACTCGGGGTGCATGAGCTTCGCGGGCAATGTGGTGGGGAACGTGGTGATGCCGCGGTCTCTGTCGGTGGTGATGACGCAGGAGCCGGCGGAGCCGATCGCGGGCGATCTGTTCACGTACCGCTTGGTGGTGGCGAACAGCGGAACCGGGACGGTGCAGAACGTGACGATAGTGGACACGATCGCATCGGCGCTGGTGGGGACGGCGTTCCCGGGCAGTCCGCTGGAGGTGACGGGGCCGGACAACATGACGCTGTCCGTGATCACCACGTCGGTGCCGGGGACCGGAACCCTGTACGAATGGGAGTACGGGCCGGGGACGGTGAACTGGGGGGGTGGCATTCCCTTGCCGCCGGGCGGCGTGTGGACGTTCTCCGTCACGGGCCGGGTGGGCGAGGTCTGCATGCCGACGATCGCGTCGAACACGGCCTACGTGATGGCCGGGTCGTGCGGTGGCGTCAGTTCGAATGTCGTCGGCTTCGTCCTCGGTCCGCCATCCGCGTCCTTGACCGTGGTCAAGGACCAGGTGCCGGCATCGCCGGGGATCGGCCAGCCGGTCACGTACCGTGTCTTCGTCACCAATACCGGCGAGGCGACGATCACGAACCTGACCGTCGTCGACACCGTGTCGCCCGTGCTCATGAACATCCTGACCGCCCAGCCGTCGGCTATGGGACCGCCGGTCGTGACCTCGGAGCCGGGCGCCGGAACCCGGTACGAATGGACCGGCGCCGCCGCGTCCCTGTTGCCCCCATCGGCTTCATTTACCTTCACCATCACAGGGATCGTCGGCATAACGGTCGGCTCGGCTGACGTCAGCAACACGGCATACGCGGTGGCGGGCACCCCCTGCGCGCCGGTCGGCGGGTTCTCGAACGCGGTCGGGTTCGAGGTCAACGGCACGCTGTCGATCACGATCACGTCCCCGAACCTGTACGACTTCGGGACGGTGGCGCCGGCCGCGGGGCAGGTTTCGTCCACGACCATCGATATCCTGAACGACGGGACCATCCCGGCGACCTTGGCATTCAGCGTGAGCAATACGGGCGGCAAGTGGAGGCCGGTGGAGAGTGCGCCGTTGGGTGTGGACGAGTGCGAGTTGGACGGCCAGTTCGCTTCGGGCCTCCCGGGGTCATGGACTTCGTTGGATCACGTATTGCGGGCCGAGCCGCTCGGTCCCGATCCGAGCACGGTTTCAAGGTTCTATGGAGGTGAAAGGGGAGACAACGTTCCGGCGGGGGATACGAGGCACATGTGGTTGAGGATCGTGCCCCCGACGGCGACGACGGATCCCACTGGACAGAACTTCAGAGTGACCGTCACGGCGCTGATGCCATGACGGCCGAACAACGGATGCAGATAACAACGTTCGAAAGGAGACAGTCGAAGATGAAGAAGCTAGCCAGAGCAGTTGCGGTGATTGCAGCGGTCGGCGCTGCGGGCGTTTCGCTCGCCGTGAACCCGGCCACTTTCAACATTACGGTGAACATGACCGGCGGACTGAGCGTCGCGATCGTGTCCGGGGCGCCCGTGGTCCTTGGATCGCTCGCGGCCAACGCGGTTGTCGGTAACCCCGGCGGGACGCCGGTCGTGGTGCAGAACGATTCGGTGGGTCTGGTCGAGGACTACCAGATCAGCGTCGGGAACTCGGCGGGCGGGTGGACGATCGGGGCGGCCCCGGCGCCCAACGTTGCGACCCTCCACGTGGCGTTCAACTCCATCCTGATGGCGACGACGCCCGTGCTGGGAGACTTTGCGGTGAATGACCAGCTCACGGGCGGGGCGGCGGCCATCCTGTGCGGACTCTCTCCCGCGGGCCCGTTTGCGGGTCCGACCACGGGGGACGGCCAGGACGTGCTTCCGGCCGAGAACAACAGCCTCTGGATCCGGTTCCAGGCGCCGACGGGCGACCTGACTGGCGGAGCGGCACAGTCGTTCACGGTCACGATCAACGCGGTCGCTCCTTGAGGATTGCGTGAAGGCGAAGCGCTCGACTCTGCTCACCGCGCTCCTGGCTGGCACGGTGGCGGGGGTTAGTCCCCCCGCCACCGCCAAGCAGGGCCTCTCGACGAACTTCGTCGAGGTGCTCGTGGAGGGAGTGCCGGCGGGGTCCCGGTACGCGATCGCGGAGAAGCTCGTGGACGTCAAGAACAACGGGGACGAGCCGATGCGGGTCAAGCTGGAGGCGGAGGAGCCGACAGCGGGCCTCATGCGGCCGGGCTACGAGCCGATTCCGGATCCGGGCTGGGTGGGATTCGAGCCGAGGACGATCGAGATCAAGCCGGGCGAGACGGTGACGGCGAAGGCCGTCATATACGCGCCGGACGATCCCGCATACGTGGGGAAGAGGTTCCAGGCCATGGTCTTCATCCACCCGGTGGAGGGGGCCGGGGCGGTCGGGGTGGCGGTGGGACTGAAACCACGGCTCATGTTCTCGATTGCGCCCAAGGGGGGAACCCCGGGGCCCAAAGTGACCGATTTCCCGCGCAAGCTCGCGCTGGTCAGGCCCTACGCGACCGGTGGACGGGGACAGGAAGTCGTCGTCGCATGCGAACCGGTGGTCGCCGAGAACCACCAGGATGCGACGGTGACGTACGAGTTCGTGCCGATGGAAGCGCCCGCGAAACGGCTGGATCTGCGGCCGGGCGAGACGCTCATGGACCCCGGCTGGGTGGAAGTGATCCCGCGCACGGCGATCCTGCCGTCCCTGAAGGGGACGCAGTTCGACGTTCGGGTGCACATTCCGATTGCGGCCGATAACTTCGGAAAAACCTTCGTCGGGCCCCTGCATTTTGTGGCGACCCGAACGGGGGAGAAGCCCGTGGATGTCTGGAACGCGGTGCGCGCCGTGCTGCCGGCCCTGGTGCCGACGACGGCGACGGCGACCGGTTCGGGGACTACGGCCAAGTGAACAGGAGGCTGTCGCGCGTGAACGCGAGAGCGCCGGACGGGTGAACGCCCGGGCGGGTCCCAATCCGCCATGGCGGCCGATGGGGTGAGTATCGGGCCGCCGGGTGAAGGGATCCGGGGAGATGGCGCCTGGATGGAGAAGGCGGGACCGGAAACGGTCGTCCGCCGGGTAGGGAAGGCTTCGTGTGTCCGAGAGGGCACGGAACGGACAAGCAGGAGGAAAGAATGTCGGTGAAGGAAGCGACGAACGACGGGAGGTACGCCGGGTGAGATGAGATCGTTCCGGCTCGGACTCGCCGCCTTGCTGGGCCTAGTCGGCCTGGCGGGCCGCGCGGCTGCGGTCAACCCGTCCCAGTTCGCGATCACGGTGCAGATGGTGCCGGCGCCGGCGCCGGTGGTGACCAAGGTGGTCACGCCGGGCACGCCCGGCATCGGCGGGCCTTGTGTCTACCGGATCGTGGTCACGAACGCGGGAGCGGGGACGGTGACCGGCCTTACGGTCGTGGATACCGTTTCGCCCGTGGTCGTGAACGCGTTGACCGCGGAGCCGCCGGGGTTCGCTCCCGCATCGGTTGCCAGCGTGGCCGGAACCGGAAGCCGGTACGAATGGAGCGCGGGCGGGCTCACGATGGGGCCGAGTGCGTCGTTCACGTTCACGATCACGGGCCGGGCCGGGTTCGTATGTGCGCCCGTGTCGGTCGGCAACACGGCGTATGTGGTGGCCACCGGACCGGGCGGGACGGCCGCCGCCTTCTCGCCCTCGGCTGGATTCGTGCTCCAGCCCGCGGGGTGGGCGATATCGGTGGCGAAGTTCATGACGCCGGCCAGTCCGGTGGCGGGCGGCCCGGTGACATACACGCTCGTCGCGACCAACACGGGAGCCGCGACGGTGACCGGGCTGACCGTCACGGACACGATCTCGCCGGTGGTGACGGGAGCGGCCGCCCAACAGACCGCGCCATTCGTCGCCCCCACGGTCGTCTCGGGAGCCTCGGGGACGCTCTATGCCTGGACGGCGGCGGTCGCGATGACGCCGGGCCTGAGCTACACCTTCACGGTTTCGGGAACCGTTGGAACGGTGACGGCCGCGACGACGGTGGGCAATACGGTATATGCATCGGCTGCGATGGCTTGCGCTCCGGTCCAGGCATCGACCGCCGGGCCCTCGTTCACGCTCGGCCCGTCGGTAGTGCTCCAGGCCCGGCTGTCGGCCGGCCCGGCCATGGTCTCCGTCGGCCAGTCCTTCCTGGTCACGATGACCGTCACCAACACTGGGGCGGGGACGGCGACCGGGGTGAACGCCGGGATCTGGAGCGGTTCGGCGGCGGCATCGTGGGCGGGTACGGCGGCGACGACGTCGGTGGCGACGCTCGGACCGGGGGCGACGGTCGTGTTCACCTGGACGGCGACTGCCGCCTCGACGGGGAGTATCTCGTGGACTGGAACGGTGAGCGCGAATGAGGCCGTCGGCTCGGCCGGGTCGACCGCGGCAATCACGGTCCAGTCTGCGGCGGCGCTGACCGTGTCGGCTTCCTCCTCGGCGGCGGGCGTTTGCACCGGCCAGACGTGGCAGGTTTACGCCAACGTGGCGAACACGGGACAGGCCGCGGCGGCGGGCGTCTCCGCGGTTGTCTGGCAATCCGCGGGCCCGGGGTCCGCGACCTGGACCGGCCCGTGGCCGGCCTCGGCAACGGTGGCCATAGGATCGCCGCGGACGTTCACGTTCACGGTCAGCGGAGTCGCGGTGGGGCCGGTGACTCTCACGGTCACTGCGGCTGGCAACGACGTCAACAGTGGATTCCCGTCGGCCGGTGCGCCCGCGACTGCCGGAGCGGTCACCGTGGGCGGTTCCGCCGTTCTTACGGCCAACGTGGCGCTGCCCGGAACGGTGTCGGTCGGACAGGCCGTCACGGTCACCGCTTATGCCGACAACACCGTGATCGGGTCGACTGCAACCGGCGTTGCGGTGACGGCGACCACGACCGGCGGAGCAAGCGTGTCCGGGCCGGTGTCGCCCTCCAGCCAGCCGATCGCGGGCGGGAACTCGGGATCGTTCAACTGGGTGTATACGCCGCTGGAGGCGGGCGCGCACGTCTTCTCGGTAGCGGTGAACGGCTCGAGTTGCGGTTCGCCGGTGTCGGCGGTGGCTGGAGGGACGGTCACGGTGCAGGTTGCGCCCGTGCTCTCGGGCATCCTGCTCGTGACGACGCCGGCGACCACGGTCGAGGGCGTGGTCGTCGTGGTCACCCTGACGGTGACCAACACGGGCGGGGTGACTGCGAACGGGGTGACGGCGACCGTTAATCCGGTCGGCGCTGCCGGGACTATTGGCGGCCCATACCCGGCCGGTCCGGTCGTGATCACGGGTGGCGGGCCGTCGCGAACATTCATGTGGACCTATACGACGACGGGGGCGGGTTCGCTGTCGTTCAACGCGAGCGCGTCGGGAGTCGACGCCAACAGCGGGTACCCGGTGGGCACCGGAGTGGTGACGTCCTCGGCAGTCACCGTTCAGACACGAGCCCAGCTGGTCGTGACGGCACTCGATGTCCCCGTGGCCATCCGGGTGGGCGACGTGCTCTCGGCCACGGTCACGGTCCAGAACACGGGCCAGTCGGGGGCCAGCGGGGTGACGATGGTCAGGGTCCTCGGTGATCCGAACGGGGCGTTGGGGGCTCCCGCCCCGGCGATGCCGGCGCCATTCGCGCTGGCCGGCGGAGCTTCGTCGTCGTTCGCCTGGTGGTATCCGAGCACGTCGTGCGGTCCGATCACGGTGTCGCTGACCGTTACCGGAACCGACTCGACCACGAGCGCATTCCTGTTCGCCGCGGCGACGGGCACCTCCGGAGTCGCGGGACTACCCGCGTTCGTCGTTGCGGGAGCGAATCCGTCCCAGGGAATGGTGGGCACCCGGTCGGTCATCTCGGTGACCGTCTACGACTCCTGCATGCCGGCCCAACGGGTGCCGGGGGTGGCGGTCAGCCTGGTCGTCATCACCGGGGACGGACGGGTCGAGCAGCCGACGGGGGTCACGAACGGGTCCGGGGACCTCAGCACGACGTTCTGGATCGGGAACCAGGCCGGGACCAACGGCATCCGGATCGACGTCGCGGGGACTCCCGGCGCGACCGTGACGGTGGAAGGGACCACGCCGTCCTCGACAGTGGACTACCTGTCCAAGAACTTCTTTGACCCCAGGACGGGGGACCGGGTGCGGATCCGGGTCTTCGTGCCATCGCCCGTGCACCTGTCCGTGCGCGTTTACAACCTGGCTGCCGAGCTCGTCCGCATCGTGCGCGAGGCCGATGTCCAGCCCGGGCTGACCTCCTGGGAGTGGGACGGACGCAACGAACAGGGCGAACTCGTCGGAAACGGCACCTATTTCATCCAGATCGTGGCGGGCCGGGACACGCAGATTCGGAGGGTCATCGTACTCAAGCGATAGCCGGACAGCCGGTCGTTTTCGTCGTTGTCTCTACAGCGTTTCCTCCTTTCTTCCGCCTGTTTCCCGGCCAGATGTGTCCGCCGTCACTGTCAGTGGGGGGGCCCCGGCCGCCTATAATAGTTCGATTGGGAGCACTTTGAGCAGGAAAGGCCGTTCATCTGGCGGTTTCGACACGCGCCCTGCCTTGGTAGTGCGTCTTCTCCTCCCTTTCCTTCTACTTGCTTCCCCAGCCATGTCCGCCGAGGGTGACCTTCTCTGGAGTCGGACGCTGGAGGGGACGATCGGCACGGTCTCCCCGCTGGGCAACAAGCTGACTTCCGTCGCCCTGGACTCGCTCGGTAACCTCTGCGTGACCGGGTCGGTCACCGTCACCGGCAACGGACAGGACATCTGGGTGGCCAAGTTAGATCCCGCGGGCGTCCTGCTGTGGTCCCGGACATTCAACGGCACCGTCTTCCCCTTCGGCGCCAACGCCAACGAGATCGGCAACGACATCGCCGTGGGAGAGTCCGACAGCCTCTACGTCGTCGGGACCTACAGCCAGGCGGGCAACGTCAACGGCTTCCTGATGAAGATCGCGGCGTCGGGAACGGGGAACCCGATATGGACCGTGACCCAGAACGGCAACATGAACAGCGCCGACTCCTACAACGGCGTTGCGTACGACCCGGTCGGGGCGGCCGTGTTCGTCACCGGATACGAGACGCAGACGGTGGCGTCCGCCAACCTCGTCATCCGGAAGTACACGCTGACCGGCACGGTAGTCTGGACCCGGACCGACACCGGGCCGGGCGCGCTGGGGGATATGGGTCAGGACATTGCGGTTCATTCCGGCGGCGACCTGATCGTGACCGGCAGTCGCATGATAACCGGGGCCGAAGCGCGGGGCTGGGTGATGCGGATTCCGGCCAGCGGCAGTGCGTCGCTGTGGAGCGTGGACTTCACCGGCAACGCGCTGGCCACCAACACGAGCGGGTTCAGGATCTCACTCGCTTCCAGTCCCGCCGATGTGAGTTATGTGGTCGGCCGGGTGGCCAACGCGGGGCAGTCGACCGACGGGTTCGTCGGGCAGTTCGACAACAACACCGGGTCCCTGGTCTGGAGCCGGACGGTGAACATCGGCGGCGTCAGCCAGATCGATGAGCTCATGGCCGTGGCGGGCTCGCCCGGCGGAAGCGTCTACGCGGGCGGGGATGTCACCTTCGACGCGAGCGGTCAGGGCGACCTGTGGATCGGTAAGTACGACTCCGGCGGCAACCTGCTCTGGACCCGGACCTTCGGCGCTCCGGCCCTGGCCGATGACTACTGCAACGGTCTTGCGGTAGCCGCCGACGGCTCGCTCTACGCCGTGGGCCAGCAGGATGCCGACTATCCCGCGAAGATCGCGAACTCCAAGTGCCTGCTCCGCAAGTACTCTGCCGGGACGGGCGGCGGGCCGATCCTGACCGGGGATCCCTGCGCCGGGCCCGAGGACGCGGACATGATCAGGGCGATCGCGCCTGCCGGTCCCGGACTCGTCGTGGTGGCGGGCACCCGGTCCTGCACGGGGCAGGGGAGCGACATCTTCCTCCAAAAGATGGACAAGGACCTGAACGTCGTCTGGTCGAGGACGTTGAACGGCCCCGCGAGCGCGAACGACTGGGGCTACGCGGTCACGGCCGATTCCAGCGGATCGATCTACGTCGGGGGACGCATTGGGCTGTGCGCGAGCGGAACGGCGTATGCCGCGTGCGTGTCGAAGGTGAGCATCGACGGCAGACAGGTCCTGTGGACGCGCACCATCCGGGGCACCGGGTTCGGACCCAACAACGTCGTGTACGGCCTGGCCATCGATCCGGGAGGCGCCGTCATCGCGGCCGGATCGCTGAACTACGGTACCAACGCGGACGACATTCTGCTGGCGCAGCTGGATCGGGACACCGGGACGATCGCGTGGAGCTACACCTGGAATCCGGGAGGCCCCGATGCGGCCCGGGGGGTGGTCGTAAGCCCCATGTGGGACATCTACGTCGTCGGGAACGAGAACCAGGTTGGGACGACAGGGAACAACATCTGGGTGTCCAGGCACATGTCCTCGGGCGGGATCGTCTGGTCGCGGACCATCTCGAGTTCGGACTCGGCGAATGGAAGCGACCAGGGGTACGGAATCGCCCTGCGGGACGACGGAGATCTCATCGTCGGCGGGGTGACGACCCTTCCGACGCTGACCGGGGACCTGTTCCTGGCGCGGATAGTCGGGGTGAACGGGGCGGTCGTCTGGACGCGCACCCTGACGAGCAGCGGCAGCTACAACGACTTCGCCTTCGGCGTGGCCGTGGATTCGTCCAACAGCATCTACGTTGCCGGCTACCTCGGCTCCGCGACCCAGCAGTACAACATCTGGGTCGCCGGGTACTCGGCGGACGGCACGACCACGATGTGGGGGGAGAGCAATCCTACCGGGCTGGATGTCGCGGGGCTGGTGGACATCGCCACGTGCGCAATGGTGACGACCGACGGGGTGTTCGCGGGCGGGTACGGGACGCTGGCGGCGGGTAACCTCGAGCACTGGCTGCGCAGGTACCCGGCGCCCTCCGGTGGCACGCCGGGCGGTCCGGCGGAGGGCACGGTCGAGGGAACCTACACGTTCAACGGCTCCACGCAGGCCGGGGTCGTGGAGGGGGTAACCGATCTGGCGAGTGCAGGTTCCGGATCGTTCGTGGCGGCAGGGAGTAGGTCAGGCACCGGCGCGGGGATGGATGCCTGGCTCCAGAAGATGACCACGAACTTGGGCGTGGTCTGGACTCGCACCCTCGACGGAACGGCGCACGGGGACGATCTTGGGATGGCGGTGGCCGTGGACCCGGCGGACGGGTCGGTCTATCTGGGGGGGAAGTTGGTGGCCGCTCCGGCTTCCATTTATGCGTTCGTGGCCAAATACTCGGCTGACGGTTCACAACTGCTGTGGACGATGACCTTCGCGGGAGCCGACTTGTTGAAGTCCTCGGCAATCGAGGACCTGGCTGTCGACGGCATCGGGGTAGTCCACGGAGTGGGATGGGTCGCCAACGCTACCGCGGACATCCTGGCGGTGAAACTGAGCCCGACGGGGGCAGTGCTCTGGCAGGACGTGGTGGACGCGGGCGGGGACGTTGACGACGCCTACGGAGTCGCGGTGGCGTCCTCGCGCGACTTCTACGTGGCGGGCCGGAAGAACGATGCGGGGGACGGTTTGATGTGGATCAGGCGCTACGATCCGGCTGGAACCGTGGTGTGGACTCGAACGCTCGCCGCCGTCCGGTCGCTGAACACGCCGGACTATGCGAGAGGACTGGCTCTGCGGACCGATGGCGACCTGGTCGTCTGCGGGAGCGTGTCGCAGGCCCTCGGCAAGGACAATCTCTCGTTGTGCGGGATGTCGGCGGGGACCGGGGCGATCATCTGGAGCCGCAGCTACGATGGACAGGCCAGCGGCTCTGACAGCCTGAACGCCGTGGATCTCGACGACGCCGACGGCATCTGCGTGGGGGGGGCCGTCGTGACCACCGGCGAGAACTCCAACATCTGGGCCGCCAAATACTCGTCGGACGGTTCATCGACGGTGTGGGCCGACAACAATCCCTACGGCTACAACGGCCCGGCGAGCCTGGCCGATGTCGGGTCCGCGGTGCTCTGGATGTCTGAAGGGGTCTTCGTGGGCGGGCGACAGGCGGTGGCGGCGGGCCCCGATTACGAGATGATCATCCGCAAGTACTCGATAGGCGGCAGTGGTTCTGCGTGCAGTCCATCGCTGGTCCTCAAGGCCCGGAACCCGGAGCCGCTGTACGCGGCGGCGGGGAACCAGCAGTTGTGGCGGTTCTCGTTCAGTAACCCGGGTCCCGACCCGGCCTACGGCCTGACCATCAACGTGGCCGTGAGCGACGGCGGGGGTGCGCGGAACTACCAGTTCTGGCCCTCGCTGAGCGCCACGATCTGCGGCGGGGGAGGGCTTTCGGCGTCGGCTTGGGCGCCGAGCCCGGCGGGACCGTGGACTCCGGGCGAACCCGCGTCACTCACCGAGTCCTTCTACCTGCGCTGGGTGGTTTCGTCCCTGCCGGCAGGGGCGAGCGGCGGGATTTCGTTCAGGACCTCGACGAACGCGGGGGTGGACCAGCTCCTGCCGGTCTACGTGACCGCGACACTCTCGTGCGACGCGGGTCTTCTCTCCAGCGCGGCGCTGTCCTACTCGGACACGGCCTCCGGCCGCAGGATCGCGCCTCCCCTCGTCTGGCTGAACATGTACGGCACCGGAATCGCGGGCGAGAACGACGGTGCGCGGGCGGTGGCGGCCGCGGCGGACGGCACTCTGGCCGTTGCCGGGAACCAGGGACGGGGCGATCTCGGCCAGGGGGCGAACTGGCTGGTGCTGAAGCTGGACGGAACCGGGAGCGTGATCTGGAGCCGGAGCCACAACAACCCGTCGAACGCCAGCGACTACGCGCGGGGCGTCGCGATCGACTCCTCCGGGAACGTGATCGTGGCCGGATACGAAGACCGGACGGCTGACCTGGCGGAAGGAATGAACTGGCGGACGATCAAGTACCTTACCGACGGGACGACCGCGTGGAGTAGGACGTACAACAGCCCGGCGAACGGGAACGACTACCCCACGGCGGTGGCGACCGGCGCGGGGGGGAACGTGGTGACGGCCGGCTACGAGGACCGGTCTGCCGACCTGGCGCAGGGCAACGACTGGAGGATCATCAAGTATGGCCCCTCCGGCGATCCGCTCTGGACCCGGTCGCACAACGGCGCGGGGAATGGCGACGACCGGGCATTTGCGGTGGCGTTGAGCCAGGGCGGCGACGTGGTCGTGGGGGGGTTCGAGTACCAGGGGGCCGCGACCGGGAACTGCTGGATGGTGCGCCGGTACGACCCGTCCGGTGTCGTGATCTGGACCCGCACCTACAGCGCGACCAGCGGGGCCGAGTATGTTAACGCGGTCACCGTGGATTCCTTCGACAACGTGATCGCGGTGGGCGGCGAGTACCGGAGCGACCTTGGCCAGGACTTCAATTGGGTGGTCGTCAAGTATGATCCGGCCGGAAACGTCCTGTGGAGTCGGACCTACGACAGCCCCGGGCACTTGGCGGACCAAGCATACGGGGTGTCCGTGGACTCCGCGGGGCGCATAGTAGTTGCGGGATCCGAGAATCGCGCGGACCTCGTGCAGGGGACCAACTGGCTGGTTCGGACCTACGACACGAACGGCAACCTGCTCGAGACGTACTCCCACGACGGGATGCTCCCGTCGGGAGCCGAGAACGGCTACGGGGTGGCCTGGGTGCCGGGGACGAGCGATGCCGTGATCGCGGCCTCCGAGGGCGTTCGGAACGAGGCCCTGAACTTCGCGGTCGCGCGCTACAACCTGCCCCTCGGGGCTTCGGTGCCGCCGTCGGCGCCGCCGTTCCTGACCGCGTTGGGCCAGAACCAGCAGGTCGGGCTGAACTGGGCGCCTTCCACGCCGGGATCCGCGCCGCTGGCTTCCTACGAGATCTTCCGGGGGACCTGTCCGGCCTGCCCGTACACGCAGATAGGCGCGGTCGGGTCGTCGTCGACGTCCATGCCGGACATGGGGCTCGCCAACGGGACCGAATACTGGTACAAGGTCAAGGCGGGCTCGTCCCTGCCGGACTTCAGCCCGTTCTCGATGACGGCCTCGGGCACGCCGCTCGACGCCAACATCAACCCGCCCCCGTGCTTCACGGCGGCCCAGCGCGGCGCGTCGAACGTGATCGACCTGTCCTGGTGCTTCGCGGCGGTGGGCACGCACCCGGCGACCGCGTACGCGGTATACCGGACGACATACGCCGGTCCGGCAGCGGGGCCGGTCATCGTGGTCCCGGCCTCGGCAAACGCGGCGATCGACTGGGTCCCGGCGCCCGGCACGTACTGGTGGCACGCGCGGTCGGTCGGGTCGCTCTCCGATCCCAGTCCGTTCTCGGGCCCGGTCACGGTCTCGGGCGCACCGCCGTCGACCCCGGGATGGCTCTCGGCGACAGCCGGGAACAACATCGTCTGGCTGTCGTGGTCTCCGGCCACGGCCGGGACGTATGCCGTCTCCGCGTACCGGGTCTACCGCGCGACCTACTCGACCGGCTGGAACATCCCCGCGTCCCGGCCGCCGGTGTACCGGACGGTCTGGGGAGGGCTCTGGGCGACGTCGTTCAACGATTCGTGGGCGACGAACGGGAAGCCGTTCTACTACACCGTCGACGTCTACGACGGGCTCCTCCCGACCCCGAACGAGAGCGGCAACACCAACCAGGTCTACGCCACCCCCGGCGCCGCGCCCGGGCTGTCGATCCACAAGCGCGTGAGCGTGCCGCTCTGCTGCGGCGGGGACCAGCTCCTTTACGAAATCTCGTTCAGCAACACGGGGAATATCCTGGCGCAGAACGTCTGGTTCTTCGACACCCTGCCGGGCGGCGTGGGCTGGACCGGCGGCCAGTACTGGCTGCCGTGGTCGCCGACGTACGCCCGGTCGCACGCGACCACGATCGCAGGGCCCTGGACCGCGGGCGATCCGCCGTACCTGGGAGGGCCTCCACGGGTGCTCAGATGGTACGTGGGCACGGTCCCGCCGGGGAAGAGCGGTGCGCTCCGGTTCTGGGTCCGCACGAGTTCGACCATGCCGTCCGATTCGCTGGTCCTCAACTCGGCCGGGGTGACCCTCTTCCACGGATCCGGCACTCTCATGCTCGAGTCCGAGGTCGTCTCGGTGACGTTGTGGGGCGCGTCCGTGGCGATGTGGTACGAGCGGCCGCAGGAGACGTACCGGCTGACCGGCGAGATCCAGACCTGGCGGCTCGGGTTCAGCAACTCCGGGGCGTTCACGACGGCCTTCAACCTGGTCCTGACGAGCCGGACGTTCAACGGCCGGGCCTACGAAGGCGGGACCATGTCGACGTGGGTGGGCGGCCCGGGGGCGGTCGCCACGGCGTGGGCGACGGCGGACGCCGGACCGTGGACGCCGGGCCAGCCTCCCGACGGGACCCAGGAGCCGCTCCTGATGCGGTGGACGGTCTCGCAGCTGCCCCCCGCCGCGAGCGGATTAGCCGAGTGGCAGGTCCGCGTGATCGCGGGGGGTGGCGACCGGCTCGGGAGCACGCTGTCGGCGACCTACTCCTGCGATCCCTCGGTCACCGTGGCCCGGGCGGTCTCGCCCGACGACGTCGAGCGGGGCGGCCGGATCGATCTGCCGCTCCAGTGGATTCGGCTCTACGATGCCGCGCCGTCACGGAAGGGGACGGAGCAAAGCGGCCGGGCCGTGGCCGTGGACGGCGCGGGGAACATCGTCGCCGCCGGATGGGACGACCGTACGGACGCCGGATCGAAGGCCGACTTCCTCGTGCGGAAATACGACTCGACGGGCGCGCTCCTGTGGAGCCTGACGTACAACTTCGACACCGTGACGCCGAACACGGACCAGGCGTACGGCGTGGGCGTGGATCCTGCGGGGAACATCGTCGTAGCGGGGACGACGGTCCTCACCAACCAGGACTGGCTGGTGATGAAGCTGGACGCCGCCGGGAACGTCCTCTGGACCCGGACATGGAACGGGTCCGGCAACGGTTGGGACTACACCGGGGGGTCGGGCGGAGGCGGCAACGGGTGGGGCAACGTGGTCGCGGTCGACGCCAGCGGCAGTGTCTACGTCGCCGGGAGCGAGCAGAATCTCAGCGGCATGCAGGCGTGGGCGGTGGTCAAGTACGATCCGGCCGGCAACCTGGTATGGACCAGGACGTGGAACCCCGGGGGCGGGATGTCCGCCTACGCCTACGCGGTCGCCGCGGATCCGCGGGGGAGCATCGTTGTGGCGGGCCTGGCCGGCGGCGGCGCGAGCGGGCAGATGGTCGTCAGGAAGTTCGATTCCGGCGGCGGCGAGCTCTGGACGTCGTCGATCGGCAACCCGTCCGCCATGATGGGCCAGGGGTATCACGGGGTCGCCATGGACCGGGACGGGAACGTGTGCGCCGTGGGCTTCGAGGGCTTCATGGGCGGCCAGATGAACTGGCTGGTGCGCATGCTCGACCCGGCGGGCAGCATGCTCTGGCAGCGCACGTACGACAGCGGCGGCGGCACGCAGGACTTCGCGTCGGGCGTGACCGCGGACGCGGCCGGGAACTGGATCGTGGGCGGCGTCGCGCAGTCGGGCGGGGGCGCGGGCTTGCGGTGGATGTTGCGGAAGTACGACCGGACGGGGAACCTCGTGGACGTCGTCGAGCACTTCGGGTTGTCGGACAGTCCCTGGCAGGACTACCTCAACGGCGTGGCCGGAGTGCCGGGGAGCCAGGACGCTTACCTCGTCGGTGACGAAAACATGATGGACGGCGCGACGGACTTCTCGCTCGCGCGGTACGCGATCCAGGTGTTCAACCCGCCCTCCGCTCCGGCGGCGCTGACCGCCAACGTCACCGGGTATGCGATCACGGTGGGATGGGCGCAGGCGACGGCGGGGACGAGCCCGCTCGCGGGCTACCACGTCTACCGCCAGACGTGGCCGGGGGTGACGGCGACGCCGCTGAACCTGCTGGCGACGGTGGGCGGGGCGACGTCCACGTACTACCGCGACGCGGTGGTGTCGCCCGGGGTCCAGTACTTCTACCGCGTCTCGGCGTTCGATAGCGGTGGCATCGAGGGTTACCTCTCGCCCGAGGGCTCGGCGGTGGGGAACGGGCCGCCGCTGTGCGTGCACAAGCTGGTGGTGCCGTCGGGGACCGTGTGCGTCGGGTCGGTGCTGACCTACACGATCTCGTGGAGCAACGCCGGGATCGTGACCGTGGCCGATCTCACGATCACGGACACCCTGCCCGGCGCGGTCGGGTACGGGGGGGCCAGTCTCGTCTTCTGGGCGCAGGGCGACGGCTCGGGGACCGCGTCGATGACGGCGTCGGCCTACGCGGCGTCGCTCGGCGGTCCGTGGATCCCGGGCCAGCCGGCGAACGGAGCAGTCGGGATCGTTATGCGGTGGGTCGTGAACCGGGTCGTGCCGGGGGCGTCCGGGTACCTCTCCTACCAGGCGCAAGTCCAGGACAGCATGGCGCTCGGCGACGGCACTCCGTTCGGCAACCGGGTCTCGTCCACGAGTTCCCTCTCGAGCGAACCGGCATTGAGCGAAGTGGCGGCGAACGCGGTGTCCCGGCCGATGCTTCCGGTGACCCTCTATTTCAGGAACCCGGATCCGCTCTACGCGTCCGCGGGGGACATCATCCAATACGCGATCTCGCTCTCCAACTGGAGTTCCGTGACGGTCACGAACCTGACGATCATGACCCGGCCGGAGACGTTCGCGGGGCGGGCGTACCGGGCGCCGTCGTTCGGTGCGCTGATTCCGGGGGCGGTCCTGCTTTCGCAGGAGTGGGCGACGACCGAGTTCGGCCCCTGGACGGGAGGGGAGCCGCCGAACGGGACCGGCGCCCCGCTGTTCCTCCGGTGCACGTTCGACCAGATCAAGCCCGGAATCGTCGGCAGCATCATATTCCAGGCCACCGCGCTCGCGGGCGGGACCATGATGATGTACGGCTACGCCGGGGCGACGGGGGATATCGGGATGCCCTGCCGCGCCGGCATGCGTTTCACGACCACGAGCACGGGGGAGCGGTTGTCGCCCCCGGCCCTTGCGTGGCTCAGGCTGCACAACGGCGCGCCGTACCAGCCCATGGGCCCCTCGTCCATGGATGCGGCTTTCGGCGCGGCCGTGGACGCGCTGGGCAATGTCTACGCGGTCGGGTCCGAGGACCGGACCGACACCGGCCAGTCCGACAACTGGGCGGTCAGGAAGTACGGCCCCGGCGGCAGCTTCGTCTGGGGGCAGACCTACAACGATGCGACGTCGAACTCGGATGATGTCGCACGGTCGGCGGCCGTCGACGCGCCCGGGAACCTGTACGTGGCCGGCACCCAGAACCACGCCTCCGAGGGGACCAACTGGTTTGTCAGGAAGTACGACTCCGGAGGGCTCGTGCAGTGGAGCCGGACGCTGAACGGCCCGGCCAGCGGCTGGGACGAGGCCCGCGGGATCGCCTTGGACGCATTGAGCGGCAACGTGTACGTCGGCGGGTTCGAATGGACCGGCGGGACGGCGGGATACGAGTGGGCGATGCAGAAGTACGATCCCACGGGTGAGCTGATGTGGACCCGGACGGGCAACGGCCCGCGCGGGACCAGCGACTACCTCTACGGCGTGGCCGTCGACGCGTGGGGGGAGGTCGTGGGCGCCGGGTACGAGTACAACCCGGGGACCTGGCAGGACGTGGGTCTGGCGGTCTGGGACGCGTCCGGGAGTCTCCTGTGGAGCCGGAGCTGGTCGTCCGGCGGGAGCACTCAGGAGCAGGCAAACGCCGTGGCCACGGACCGCAACGGCAACATCTACATCGCCGGCACGGCGAGTTCCGCGGGGTCGCCGGACTGGCTGATCCAGAAATACGACAACGCGGGCAACCTGCTATGGACGCGTTACTACAACAACGGCGGGTCCACGACGAACGACGAGGCGACCGGGATCGCGGTGGATGACGCGGGCAACGTCGTCGTCGTGGGCAAGACGGACTACGGAATGAGCACGCCCCAGTACTGGAACTGGCTGATCCGGAAGTACGACAACGCCGGGAACCTGCTGAGCTCCGAGGAGCACGACGGCATCATCCCGACCGTCCCGCCTTTCCTGGGCTCGAACATCAGCGAGGATTGGGCGCACGGGGTGGCCGCGGTGCCGGGGACCCAGGACGTGATCGTGGCGGGCGAGGAGGATGTCCGGGACGAGGACCAGGCCTTCGCGGTCGCCCGGTACGCGTTGACCCCGTTCGCTCCGCCGGTGACGCCTGCGGGCCTGACGGCCGCGGGGGGGAGCTTCCAGGCGGCGCTGGCGTGGACGCCGGCGGTCGCGGGGACGCCCGGCCGGCCGGTCTCGGGCTACCGGATCTACCGGCAGACGTGGGCGGGCGTGCGGCCGACGCTCCGGACGCTCGTGGCCGAGGTGAACGGCCCGGCCTCGAGCGCGTTCACGGACTTCGCAGTGACCGCCGGCACCCGCGTGTACTACCGCCTCCTGGCCGTGGACGACCAGGGGGCGGAATCGTGGCTCACGAGCGAGGTGGACGCGCTTCCGGATTCGGGTCTGCCGCCTTCCGCTCCGCCGTTCCTGACCGCGCTGGGGCAGAACCGGCAGGTCGACCTGAACTGGGCTCCCGCGACGCCCGGGTCCAACCCGCTCGGGTCCTACGAGCTCTGGCGTGCGGCATGCGCCGGATGCGTCTACGCCCAGGTGGGCGCCGTCGCGTCGTCCGCCACGACGTCCGTGGATCCGGGCCTGACGAACGGCACGCCGTATTGGTACAAGGTCCGGGCCGTCTCGTCCCTGTTCGAGGCCGGGCCGTTCTCGGCGACCGCGATGGCCACGCCGCTCGATGCGAACGTGAACCCGCCGCCGTGCTTCACGGCGATCCAGCGGGGGACCTCCAACGTCTTCGATCTCAACTGGTGCTTCGCGCCCAGCGGGACCCACCCGGCGACCGCGTATGCGATCTACCGGACGACTTACGCCGGCGTCGCGATGGCGCCGGTCATGGTCGTGGACGCGCTGACCAACACGGCCGTGGACCGGGTGCCGGTTCCCGGGTCCTACTGGTGGCACGCGCGGTCGCTGGGGTCGCTCTCGGACCCCAGCCCGCTGTCCGGTCCCCACGTGGTCCTGGACACGCCGCCGGCGACGCCGCTCAACCTGACCGCCTACGCCCTCCCGGGCAGGATCGCTCTCGCGTGGGAGCCGGCGGCGGCGGGGACGTACGCGGTCTCGGGCTACTTCGTCTATCGGGGAACGTACTCGGGCGGGGAGTCGCCGGCGTTCATCGCCTGGCTCGTGGGCGCCTACGCGACGGCGTACACGGACACGGCGGTGGCGCCGGGGACGTTCTACTACTACACCGTCAACGCCTACGACGGCCTCCTCCCGATCCCGAACGAGAGCGGGGCGTCGAACGAGGCGTGGGCGAATCCGCTGGCGCCGCTGGTGGCGACGGCGGGGACCTGGATCGAGCAGTGGAACCCGGTCCGGACCTACAACACCGGCAGCGCGTTCATCCTCCAGGACGTGAGCTTCCCGGACCGGAAGACCGGGTACGCGGTCGGGTTCGCCCTTTCGGGTATGAGCACGGTGCTCAAGACCACGGACGGCGGGCTGACCTGGCAGAGGATACCGGGCTTCCCGGGCACCACGGACCTCTATTCCGTGAAGTTCCTGTCCCCGGTCAAGGGGTGGGTGGCGGGAGGTGCGAGCGGCAACGGATTTTACCTCTGGCGGACCGACGACGGCGGGCTCTCCTGGGTGGCGTCCGCCGACATGACCGAGGCCGTGCGGTCGATCGCGTTCACGACGACATGGACCGGATTCGCGGCATCACTGAACGGACAGGTCTACAGGACGGACAACGGCGGGGACAACTGGTCGCCCCTGCCGACGGGAGCCGTCGAGAACCTCCAGGGGGTCTCGGCGGTCGAAGTGTCTCCAGGCGTCGAGCACATCTGGGCGGTCGGCGACGCCGGCCGGGTCCTGAAATCCACGAACGGCGGGGTGGGCTGGAACTCGTTCATAGTCGACTCGACCAAGACCGGCTGGTCGGATGTGTGTGCCATCGGCCCGGACGTGGCCTGGACCGTGGGAAGCATAGCGGGCGCCTACATGACGACCACGGGCGGCAACGCCGTGGGCGACTGGCTGCCGGTGGTGGTCGGGGGGACGAGCAAGTACGGGGTGACGTTCACGAGCACGATCTCGGGCTGGATCACGGGGAGCAAGGCGGGTGCGACCGACGGCATCCTGAAGATATCGACCGATTCCGGCCAGACGTGGGCCGACGAGGGCAACCGTAACTACCTCTCGATCTCGACGGGGCCGCGGAGCTACCGGCGCTCGTCGTTCGTCGGCAATCCGGACGGGTGGGCGGTCGGCGAGAAGGGGCTGATCATGCGGCGGACGCAGGACCTTCCGCCGAAGCCGCCGCTGGACCTGACCGCCGGGGCCGGGAGCGACCGGGTCAACCTCTCGTGGTCGAACGCGAAGGCGGGCACGTACCCGCTCTCGGGCTTCATGGTCTACCGTTCCACGTTCGCCGGCGGCGGCTACGATCGGATCGGCCGGCTCCCGGATCCCCTCACCACGGTCTTCACGGACTTCGGCGTCACGGTCTCCCTCCGGGTCTTCTACGTGGTCCGGGCCTACGACTCGGACGGGTTCGAGAGCGCGAACTCGAACGAGGCCGACGCGATGCCTTCGGGCGCGGTCGTGACGCCTCCCGGAGCCCCTTCCGGCCTCACGGCCAAGCCCATGGACACGATGGCGCGGCTCACGTGGAGGCCCGCGGCGGGCGGGGCCAATCCCATATCCGGCTACAGCGTCTACCGCTCCACGTACTCGGGGTTCGCGCTTTCCGCGCCCTTCTACCTCGGCCGGACCTACGGGATGTACGCCACAAGCTACCTCGACTCGCCGCTCGTCAACGGCGCGCCGTACTACTACCGGGTGCAGGCGATGGACGACCAGGGGGCGGGCGGCAACAAGGGCGTGCCGTCGGGCGAGGTCTTCGTCCTCACGTTCCGTCCTCCCCTGCCGGACCTGGTCTGGTCGCTCAGGCCTCCATCGCTCTTCACCCACTACATGCCCGGGGTCGCCGCCCTGGACGGGTGGGTCTATGCGGTCGGGGATGCGCAGAACTGGGGCAAGAAGAGCGAGCGGTTCCATCCCGGCACCGGCGTGTGGGAGGAGCTGGGCGACCTCAACTCGGGACGGGGTGGACCGGGCCGGTTCGAGGTGGCGGAAGTGGGGGGGACGCTCTTCGCGCTCGATCCCTACGGGGGCAACTCGGCCGAGCGCTACCAACCCGTCACGAAGTCGTGGGTGGAGACGGGAGTCTCGGTGGCGGGCGGGCGCACGCGGTACGACTACGCCGGCGATTCGCTGAACGGAAGCTTCTACATCTTCGGCGGTCAGATGTCGGTCCTGACCGACAAGCAGGTGGATTCGTTCACGGTGCCGGCGGCCTACACCATACATCCCAACTGGACCTGGTCGCGAAGCGGGTACGACGCCACGACGTTCGGGCCGAGGATCTACGTGATCGGCGGGTACGAGTATTCGAGCCTGGGCCGGGTCGAGGCCTACGATCCGGTCGGCGAGACCTGGACGATGCGCGAGCCGATGCCGACCGGCCGGTACGGGCACCGGACGGAACGTCTGGGCGGGCTGATCGTGGCGATGGGCGGGATGTCGTGCACGGGCGTCGTCGAGGCCTACGACCCTAAGAGCGATACCTGGTACCGCGGGTTCAAGCCCATGCCGGTCAGCGCCGACGACTTCGGATCGGTCGTGGTCGGAGGGAAGATCCGCGCCCTGGGCGGAACGACGTCGTCCTCGTTCAACGGCGAGGCGCGGATTCTCGAGGCCGTGGGCCGTACCGGCGAGATCGGCCTCCAGTGGCAATACCAGGCGGGGACGTGGCCGATCCAGGGATTCCGGATCTGGCGGGCGACGTTCTCGGGCGGGGAGAACCTGCTCGGCGTCCCGCAGTACGCTCCGGCCGGCGGCACGACCACGCTCGTCGATTCCGTGGTCGTGAACGGCACCTTCTACTACTACGTCATGGAGGCGGTGGACACCCAGGGAAACCGCAGTCCGTTGTCACCCGAGGTCTCGGCGGCCCCGTTCGTCCCGCCTTCCGCGCCGGCCCTGGCCGGCATTCAGGATTCCGGCGACGGGTACGTGGAGATCAAGTGGAGTCCCTCGGTTCCGGGTTCGTTCCCGATCGACGGGTACGACGTCTACCGCTCCGCTTTCTCGGGCGGACCCTACACGCTCGTTGCCTCCGTGACCGGGGCCTACGCAACGACCTACATGGACGGCGGACTGGCCAACGGCATCCCCCGCTACTACGTGGTCCGGGCGCGGGACAGCCAGCCAGCTCCGTCGCCGCCCGGGCTGAGCGGCCCTTCCCCCGAGGCGTCCGACACGCCGGCGGCTCCGCCGCTGCTCGGCCTCGAGTGGCGGATGCGCGCCCCGATGGCCGCGGCGCGCCAGCTCTTCGCGGCCGGGCTGATCGACGGCAAGATCTACGTGGCGGGCGGCGAGGGCGCCACCATGGGGACGGAGGTCGGCGGTGTCGAGGTCTTCGACCCGTTCACGAACAAGTGGAGTTCCCGCAGTGCCCTCGGGTTCACGGCCAGGAAGTGGCTTGCCGGCTCCGTCGCGGACGGGAAGCTCTATGCCATAGGCGGGAATGTCGCCGGCAGCGAGGTGACAACCATCGAGAGGTACGATCCCGCCGCGGATTCGTGGGCCGCGCTCAAGCCGATGTCCGGCCTGCGGGCGCGATCGAAGCTGGCTGCGGCGACCTGGGGCACGTCGGTCTACGTGGTCGGCGGCCAGGCGTCATTCACGGCGAAGGCGTGGGTCGACGTCTACGACATCCAGGGGGACGCTTGGTCCAGTGCGCCCGACGCCCCGAACGCGCGGAGCTCCGACTACGCCCAGGTGCAAAGCGGGCGGATCTGGGCCGTCGGGCACGACTTCATGGCCGTGCCGTTCGACGCGCTCGATCCCCTGACGGGAAGCTGGTACAGCTACGACGACGAGGGACTGATGACGCCGGGCGGGGCTACCCAGCACAGTCACCTCTATTTCGCCGGGAACTGGCAGGACAAAATCCTCCTGATCGGCGGAACATCCGGGGGACCGGCGAGCCCGATCGTGGACGTCTACTTCCCGAAGGGCCGGAAGATGCGCCGGACGGGTGATCTCAACCAGCCCCGGGGTCTCGGTGAGCTGATAACGACCGAGGTGGGCAAGGTCTACGCGATCGGCGGGAACGAGAATCCGCAGAGCTCGGACGATGTCGAGGAGGGCCGGTCCCTGATCGTGCGGAACCGGAACGGGACCGCGATCGACACGCGCTGGGTGCACCAGAAGGGGACCAACAGCATCGCCACGTACGAGATCTTCCGCGCGACCTTCTGCGGCGGCGGAACCCTCTACCAGCGGGTGGCGCCGCTCGCGACGCTGGCGGTTCCGCCGGCCACCCAGACCACGAGCACCTACGCGGACGTCGCGGTCGTGCCGTCGACCTGGTACTACTACCAGGTTCGGATCACGGACACGGCGGGGAAGACCGCGATCACGAACGAGGACTGGGCGCTTGCCGCGGTCCCGCCGTCCGAGCCGACCAGCCTGACGATTCTGACCGAAGGATCGCGGTTCCTGATCCTGAGCTGGGCGCCGTCGGCGAGCGGCGGAACCTACGGCGTGACGCGATACGCCATTTACCGGTCCACGGGCGAAGCGGGGCCGTTCGCGCTGGCCGGGATCACGCTGGACGCGGGGACAACCGCCTTCGCCGATACGTTTCTCAGCGACGGGGTCAGGTATTTCTACGCGGTTGCGGCGCAGAATGCCGCCGACCCCCCCGACGAGGGAGCATGGTCGGCGACCAACTCGGGAGAGCCCTACGAGCCGCCCGCGCCGTTCGTGGTGGCGTGGACGTCCCTGCCGTCACTCAGCACGGCGCGCTGGGGCCATGGGCTGGTGGGGCGGAACAACCTCCTCTACGCCTTCGGCGGCGACAACGGGACCGGGATGCTGGGGTCCATGGAGATCCTGAGCCCGTTGGCGGCGGGGTCGCCGTGGGCCACCGTCACGACCGGGGGGGTCCCGTTCGTGGCCCGGCGGTCGTTCGGGTGCGCGGTATGGGACGACAAGTTTTGGGTGATCGGCGGGAACAACGGGCTGGCCGCCACGCCGCTGACCGCGTTGCAGTCCTTCGACCCGTCGACGACGGCATGGGCGGACGAGCTGACGGCTGGATTCGATCCGATGGAGCAGTTCCCGATGGTGTCCGATCCAGTGACGGGCTGGCTCCTCGCGTACGACGGCTGGAACGGGTCCTGGTACTCGCCGGACATCCAGTACCGGAACCCGGTCTCGTCGGGCTGGACTGTGATCAACGGGATGACCGGGGGCTATCCCTCGCGCGCGAGGCTGGGAGGCGCCACGTCCGGGTTCAGCGCCTTCTTCTTCGGCGGGACCAACGGATCACCCCTGACCGACGTGCAGGAGTACATCTTCTGGCAGGGCGACATCGTCTACCACACCTCGATGCCGGCCGGGACGGCGGGGATGGCGGCGACGAGCCTTGCCTACCGGGTCTACTCGATCGGCGGGAACGGCGCGGTGGTGGCGGGAACCACGGCCGTCCTCGAGTACAACCCGTCCAAGCGCACGTGGGCCACGCGTGCCCCGCTCCCGGCGCCGCGCACGGATGCCCGGGCCGCGAGCATGAACTTCAAGCTCTACGTCGTGGGCGGCCGGGCCTCCGAGGGCGGGGCGGCCCTCGGTGACGCATATGAGGGCGAACCCCTGCACGCGGTCCCCGGGAACAACCGTGTGGACCTCAACTGGGGTGTCGATCCCGGGACGTATCCGCTGGCGGCGTTCAAGCTCTACCGGTCCACGAGCACGCCCGATACCTGGGGCGTACTCGGAATCCCGGCCTACTCGTTCGGGCCGGGCACCACCACCTTCACCGACGCGGCGGTAACGAACGGCAACTACTACTTCTATATCGGGGCCGCCGAGGACGTGCGCGGGCACCAGGGGCTGATGTGGGATCTCGCCTCGCTTCCGATCTCGGCGCCGCAGAACCTCACCGCCACGGCGGGAAGCGGCGCGATTCAGCTCTCGTGGGAGCCGCTCGCGAACCCGGACGGCCAGAACCTGGTCGGGTACTCGGTCTTCCGGGCCACGTTCGCGGGACTGGCGGGGATGGACATCTACTCGTCGACGGGGTTCATCGTTACCACCATGCCGCGGACGCAGACCTGGCTCACGGACACGGGGCTCACGAACGGGACCAAATACTTCTACGTCGTGCGCGCGATCTCGGCCCAGACGTTCTGGGGCGATCCGTCGAACGAGGCGTACGGTACGCCCGGGTACATCGCGCCGCCGGGAGTTCCACAGGATCTCGTCGCCACGGGAGGACTTGACCATGTCGTGAAGCTCGCGTGGACGGCGTCCCACACGGGCGCCCGGCCGATAACGGCGTACCGCGTGTACCGGACAACCCAGCCGGCGACGAGCCCGAAAGTCACGGGGATTGCGATAGCGGACGTCGTCATGCCCCAGTCCTCGACCGTGTTCATGATCCTCGTGGACCAGGCGGCGTCGGCTGCGTTCGGGCGCACGTACCACTACAGCGTTGAGGCCTGGGACGACAACATGCCGCCGACGCTTTCCGGGGAGTCCGCGGTGTCGTCCGCACTGCCGGGCCCCGGCTACTGGCGCATGGCCCGGGGGGATCCTGACGGAACGGGACGGTCCCTGCTGGCACCGGGCCTGCGCACGTCGCTCGGGATCGGGTGGGTGGCGTCGCCCTCCGGGACGGTGTGGTGCGCGCCCGCGGTCAGCTACCTCGACGGGAACGTGTACTTCACGGACGAGGGGACGGGAGGCGGCCGGCTCTACCGGGTCAACGCCGCGGGTGGCATCGTCTGGAACCCGAACCTCACCGTCGGCGGCCGGGGGACCGAGGCGGGCCCCGCGATCGCGTACGCGGACGAACTGGGCACCGTGGACCGCATCTACGTCGGCGGCGCGGCGGGGGCGGGCGGCCGGATCTGGGCGTTCGATAACACGGGAGCCGCGTTGTGGAACCAGGACATGGGAGCCGCCGTGCGCGCCTCGCCGCTGGCCGTCGCCGGCGGGGTGGTCGCGGGGGCGGACAACGGCAGGATTTGCAGGTACACGAAGGACGGGGCGCCCGTCTGGACCCGGACGGCTTCGGGTCCCATCGTCGGCGCGATCTCGTTCGTGAACGACGCCGTCATCGTCCAGTGCGGCGACTGGAGGATCTACGGCCTGCGGCCGTCGGACGGGCTCGTGCTCGGGTGGATCGGCGTCACCGGGACGCCCACGGGCGTCGCCGCCGACACGGTCCGGAAGCACATCTACGCGACGACCGCGGACGGGCACGTCTACGACATCGACGTGGCCGGCGCCCCCGTTGTCGCGTGGTCGGCCGTCGCCGGGGGTGCTTTCACCGGCGCTCCGGCGCTCGATTCCGCGACGGACCGGGTATTCGCCGTGTGCACGGACGGCCGCGTCTACCGGTTCAGCACCTCGGACCCGGCGGGCACGTTCACGTCGTTCGTGCCTGGCGGTTCGGGAACGGACTCGTCCGTCGCCCTGTCCGCCCAGGGATTCATCTACTGGGGGGACAACGGCGGGCGGATGTGGGAGGCCAGGCAGTCGCCGTCGGTGGGTGTCAGGTCCTCGGTCGCGCCGGCCGGCTCCCGGCCCTTCCGCACGGCTTCCCCGGGCATGTGGAAGGACGGCTCGGGCAACACGCTCGTCTACTCGGGGTCCGGGGTGAAGATGACGTGCTTCGTGGACGCGCCCGGACGGCCGCAGGGCTTCGCCGCCTCGACCCTCCCCGGGGCCATCCGGCTGGACTGGACCGTCTCGGTGGCCGGGTTCTATCCGGTGTCGGGATACCGCATCTACCGCGCGACCTGCACGCCGTGCGCGTTCAACCTGCTTGCGAGCGTGGCCGATCCCGCGACCTCGGGGTACACGGACTCGACGGCCCTTCCGTCGACCCAGTACTGGTACACGGTCGGGGCGTGGGACGACAGTCCGTACTCGAGCCTGGGCGTGTTCGGATCAACGACGGGGACTTCGGGGGCGCCGTGCTCGACTGAGCTCGCCCTGCATGCGCGCAATCCGGAGCCCCTGTACGTCGTCTGCGCCCAGGAACAGCTCTGGCGGATCTCGTTCAGCAACCCGGGCCTCAACACGGCGTTCAACCTCACGATCACGGCGACACTGCCGCAGTCCGCCGAGCGCTACTACTCCTTCCAGTCGTTCAGCGCCACCCTCACGGGCGGGGCGGCGGTGTCGGCATCGGCCTGGACGCAGGGAGCGTCCTGGACGGCGGGCGAGCCGTTCCCGGGGCCCGTCTCCGACCCCCTGGACCTGCGCTGGGTCGTGGACGCGCTGGGGCCGGGCCGGAGCGGCGAGTTGTCGTTCCGCACGACCACGGCGTGCAACCCGACGGAGGCCCTGCTGGAGGTGATCGTTTCGGCGACCATGTCGTGCGATTCGGGCGGGGTCTCGCAGGCGATCCTGCCGTACTCGGACACGGCCACGGGAAGGCGCACCGTTTCCCCGGTGTCGTGGGTCCGAGTCTACAACTCGCCAGCGAACTCGCTCGACTGCGCCCTCGGGGTCGCTGTCGACGGCACCGGGAACGTCTACGCGGCGGGCTACGAGACGAGGACCGACCTCGTGCAAGGGACCAACGTGCTCGTGCGCAAGTACTCGGGGGTTGGTTCGGCCCAGTGGACGCAGACGTACAACGGCCCCGCCGACGGGCTGGACGTGGCGGCGGCGGTCACCGTGGACGCGGGCGGCGGAATCGTGGTCGTCGGGAGCGAGAGCCGCGCGGACATCGGGGAGGCCGAGAACTGGGTCATCCGGCGCTACACGGCCGGGGGCGCACTGTCCTGGTCCCGGTCCTACAACAGCCCCGCGAACGGCTCCGACGTCGCGCTCGCGGTGGCGGCCAACTCCGGCGGCGCGGTGCTCGTTGCGGGCCGGGAGAAGCGCGCGGACCTCCTGCAGGGAGACAACTGGAGAAGCCGCGCCTACGACTTCCTTGGGAACTTCTACACGACCGGCGTCTACAACGATCCGTTCAACGGCGACGACGTGGGGACGGGCATCGCCTACGACCAGCTCGGGAACATGGTATACGCGGGTCACGTCTACCTGGGTGCCGTGAATGTCCGAGACTGGCTCTTCACGAAGTACGACGGGTCGGCCAGCGTGCTGTGGGCGCAGACCTACAACAGCCCGGACAACCTCGACGACGAGCTCCTGGGGATCGCGTCCGACGCCAACAACAACTGGATTGCGGTCGGGTACGAGAGCAGGTCGGGCCAGGGCAAGAACTGGCTGGTCCGCAAGTACGATCCGGCCGGGAACCTGATGTGGAGCCAGGACTTCAACGGGCTGGCGAACGGCGACGATTCGGCAGAAGCGGTGGCCGTGGACGGCGGCGGGAACATCTACGTGGCCGGGACGACGGACCGGTCGGATATCGGGCAGGGCACGGACTGGCTGATCAGGAAGTACGACGGGGCGGGCAACCTCGTCGACGAGGCGACCTGGAACGGGATCCTGAACGGCGCGGACGCCGCCCACGGGATTGCGGTCCTGCCCGGCACTCCCGGCGTGGTCGTGGTCGGGGACGAGACCGTCCGGGACGAACAGCGGGACTTCGCCGTACACAAGTACTTCCTGGCCGCGTTCGACCCGCCCACGACGCCGGCCGGGCTGACCGCTTCCGGGTATGTCGGGTACGTCGGGCTACAGTGGACTCCCGCCGCGATAGGTGCGAGCGGCCGGGCGGTTTCGGGCTACCGGATCTTCCGGCAGACGTACGCGGGAGTCGTGGCGGCGCAGGGGTCGCTGCTGGTCGATGTCGCGGGCGAGACGACGTCGACGTGGAACGACGCCGCAGCGGCTCCCGGTACGAACTACTTCTACCGCGTGCTGGCCGTGGATTGGATGGGCGCGGAGTCGGGGCTGACGGAGGAACGTAGCGCCGCAGCGCTGGCGACGTGCGTGCCGAGCCTGACGCTCAAGGCCCGGAATCCCGACCCGCTCTACGTGAACGCCGGGGAGCAGCAGTTGTGGCGGATCGCGTTCAGCAATCCCGGGGCGTCCACGGTGTTCAACCTCACGATTACGACGCAGCCTGGCTCGTTCGGCGAGCGGACCTACGTGCCCGCGTCGTTCAGTGTGACGGTCGCCGGAGCGACCGTCACGGTGGCGCACACGACCGACCTGCTCGCGGCATGGGCGCAGATCGAGCCCCCGGCGCCCCAGGGGGAGCCCCTGTACCTGCGCTGGGTGGTGTCGGCGCTGGGTCCCGGCCGGAGCGGAGAACTCTCCTACCGGACGACCGCGATCGGGGGGGGGGAGCAGGCCTACGCGACCGAGGTGTCGGCCACCCTCTCGTGCGATCCCGCCGGGCTGGCGCAGGCCGTGCTCGCCTACTCGGATACGGCCACGGGCAAGCGGATCGCGCCCCCGCTTGCCTGGGTAAAGACCTACGGCAGTCCGGAAGTCGGAACCGACAGTGCCTACGCGGTGGCGGCGACCCCGGACGGCGGAGCCGTGACGGCCGGATCCGAGGTGAGGGCCGACCTGGGGCAGGGGTACAACTGGACTCTCCGCAAGTACGACGGGACGGGGGCCCTGGTCTGGTCGGCGAGCTTCAACGGGTCGATGAGCTCGGACGACGAAGCCTACGGCGTGGCCGTGGACTCCTCCGGCAACATCGTCGCCGCGGGCTACGAGGACGACACGGGGGTGGGCGAAGGGTACGACGTTCTCGTTCGGAAACACGACTCGGCCGGAGTCCTGCTCTGGAGTCGCTCATATGCGAGTCCGTGGCACCGCGACGAGTGGGCCAATGCGGTCGCGACCGGGCCCTCGGGCAACATTGCGGTGGCGGGAACCGAGGATCGTTACGACATGGGCGAGGGGTACAACTGCCTGGTTCTCCTCTTCGATCCATCGGGCAACCTGCTCTGGAGCCGCTCGCACAGCGGACTCGGAAACCAGACCGACATGTGGAACGGGGTGGCGTTCGACGCTGCGGGGAATGTCCTGGTGACGGGCGAGGAGGACCGGACCGACCTGGGGCAGAGCTACAACATCCTGACCAACAAGTACGACTCCGCTGGCAACCTGGTCTGGAGCCGGTCGATCTATTCCGCGACCGACGGCGTCGACAACGCCCTCGGCGTGGTCGCCGACCGCGACGGGAACGTCGTCGTCGCGGGCGGCGTGGACCGAAAAGACATCGGCCAATCGCTGGACTGGCTGGTTCTCAAGTACGATCCGGCCGGGAACCTCCTGTGGAGCAAGTCGACGGACAGTGCCGGGATAGGAACCGACGACTCGGCGCTGGCGGTCTCCGTGAATGGCGCCGGGAACATCGTGGCGGCGGGGTACGAGAACCGCACGTCACTGGGCCTCTTCTACTCCTGGCGGACGGTTCGTTACGACAGCGGTGGGAACGTCCTTGACAGCCTGGAGCGCGACGGCATCGAGCCGGGGTTCGACCGGGCGAACGGGGTGGCCATGCTGACCGGGGGCCTGGATGCCGTCGTCGCCGGATACGAGAACGTACGAATGGCCGGAAACGACCAGGCGGCGGCCCGGTACATGTTTGCCCCGTTCGTTCCGCCGCTGACCCCGTCCGGACTGACCGCAGCCGGCTACGTTGGGTACGTCGGGCTCCAGTGGACGCCGATGGGCGGGGGCACCCGGGCGCTGTCGGGCTACCGGATCTTCCGGCAGACGTGGGCCGGCGTGACGGCAGGGAGCCTGCTGACGGTGGTTGCGGGTGGCACCGTGAGTTCGTATCAGGACGCGACCGCGGTGCCGGGGACCACGTACTTCTACCGTGTCCTCGCCGTGGACTGGATGGGCGCCGGGTCCGGGCTGACGGAGGAACGGAGTGCGGCGGCGCTCGCGGTCTGCGTGCCGGCTCTCGCGCTCAAGGCGCGCAATCCCGAACCGCTGTACGTGAACGTGGCGGAGCAACAGCTCTGGAGGATCGCGTTCAGCAACCCGGGGGCCCAGACGGTCTTCAACCTCACGATCACGACCCGGCCGGGCTCCTTCGCCAACAGGGGAGTCGTCACCCCGTCGTTCTCGGCAACCGTGACCGGCGGGGTCATGGTGCAGGCCAGTTGGGCGAACGCCCTGGCCGGCCCGTGGGCGGACGGCGAGGCGGGGGGCGGGACCACGGACCCCCTGTTCCTGCGCTGGGTCGTTACGGCGCTGGGGCCGGGCGCCTCGGGGGAGTTGTCCTACCGGACGTCCACGTTCGGCCCGGCCGTGGAGACGGCGATGGCCATGACGGTGTCCGCAACGATGAGTTGCGACCCGGCGGGGCTCGCGGGCGCGTCGCTCGCCTACTCGGACACCGCGACGGGGAAGCGGATCGCCCCGCCGCTCATGGCCCTCAAGACGTACAACGGGCCCGCGAGCCTGGGGGACTTCGGCAACGCGGTGGCCGTGGATCCCTCGGGCAACGTCGTCGTGGCCGCCCGTGAGAGCGCGCTGGCGGGCGGGTTCAACTGGCGCATCCGCAAGTACGACGCGACGCTGGGAGCCGTGCTGGCCACCACCGACTACAACGGCCCGGCCAACGCGAGTGACGAGATCACGGGGGTGGCGACGGATGCGGCCGGGAATGTCGTCGTGGTCGGCTACGAAACCGGGACCGTAGGGGGCGGGAACTGGCGGGTCAGGAAGTACGATCCCACGCTCTCGGTTCTGATCGGCAGCACGGACTACGACGGGCCCGCGAGTTCCAACGACTACGCCCAGGCGGTGGCTGTGGACGGAGCCGGGAACGTCTACGTGGCCGGCCGCGAGGTCGGCGTGGCCGGGGGCGACAACTGGAGGATCCGGAAGTACGACCCGTCGCTCGCGGCGGTCCTGGGCAGCGCCGAGTACAACGGTCCGGGCAACGGGAACGACACCGCGTACGGCATCGCCGTTGACGCAAGCGGGAACGTGGTTGTGGCCGGGCGCGAGTGGGGCAGTGTCGGGAGCGAGAACTGGGAGATCCGGAAGTACGACCCGACGCTCACGGTCCTCCTCGGCGCCACCGACTACAACAGCCCGGACAACAGCGTGGACGACGCCATCGCGGTGGCCGTGGACCGGAACGGCCGCATCGTGGTCGCCGGAGACGAATGGCGGGCGGCCGGGACCTACAACTGGCGGGTGCGGTCCTACGATGCCTCGCTCACGACGCTCCTCGCGACCGCCTCCTACGACGGGCCCGCGGCCGCCCCGGACCGGGCGGTCGCGGTGGCGACGGATGCAAGCGGGAACGTGGTGGTGGGCGGTTACGAAACCGGCATCACGGGGTACGCAGACTGGCGGATCCGGAAGTACGACGCCGCCCTGAACCTCCTGGACACACAGGTCCACAGCGGGCTCATCGAGGGCAACACCAGCATCCATGGTATCGCAACGGCTGGCACGAGCTCGGTCTACGTGGTGGCCGAGGAGGCCGTTCGGGATGACGCGCAGGACGTCGCGGTGGCCCGTTACGAGCTCGCCGCGCTCAACCCGCCGGCCCCGCCCGCAGGATTGACGGCGTCGGGGTATGTCGGGTACGTGGGGCTTCAGTGGACGCCGGCGGTCGCGGGTACGAGGGCCGTGTCGGGCTACCGGCTCTTCCGCCAGACCTTCGCGGGCGTGTCCGAGGGAGTTCCGCTCGTGGAGCTGGCCAACGCGACGACGTCCACGTATCTCGACGCCGGGGCGGTTGCGGGCACCGTCTACTTCTACCGGGTGGTCGCCGTGGACTGGATGGGCGCCGGGTCCGGGCTCTCGATGGAGGCCTCGGCGTCCGCGTTGGGCGTGTGCGCGCCCGTGGTGGGCATGACGGCGAGGAACCCGGAGCCGCTCTACGTAGTGGCGGGGGAGACGCAGATGTGGCGGGCGACGTTCTCTAACACCGGTACTCAGCCGGTCTACAACATCACGCTCACGAGTGGATGGGACGACGGCTCGGGCGCCCGCCGGATGATCGGGGGCTCGGGTTCCACGACCACTTTCGGCGGCGCCTCGGTTCCCGTCTACGCCTGGGCAACGTCGACGGCGGGCCCGTGGAACGCCGGTACGCCGCCGGACCTGACCGTGGAGCCGTTCTATATCCGTGCCACGATCGCCACGGTGCCGCCGGGAGGCGGGCTCGACGAGCACATCATGACGAGTGTCGCCGCCGGGGGCGAACAGCTCCTGCCCCTGTACCTGAGCGCGACGATGTCGTGCGACGTCGGCGGGCTCGCCGGCTACGCGGTGCCGTGGTCCGACACGGCGACGGGTAAGCGTCTGCTGACCCCGGTCTCGTGGATCCGGATGCTCGACGGTGCGCCGGGAGCCAACGATTCGGCCAACGCCGTTGCGGTGCTGACCGGGGGTGAGTCCGTGATCGGCGGGATGCTGATGCGGTCGGATCTGGGGCAGGGAATGGACTGGTTCGTCCGCCGGTACGATCCGGCCGGGTCAGTCGTCTGGACGCGGACGTGGAACGGCGGCGCCGGGATCGACGACCAGGTCTACGGGGTGGCCATGGATGCCGGTGGGAACGTCGTCGCGGGCGGGGTGACCGGCGGCCACTGGCGGATCGAGGCGCTCGACGCCTCCGGTGCCGTGCTCTGGAGCCGGTCGACGAGCAGTGCCGGGGCCAGCGCGATCCAGGCGGTTGCCGTGGATGGGGCCGGCAGCTTCATCGCCGCCGGGTACGAGCTCCAGGGGTCCGAGGGACTGAACTGGATCGTCCAGAAGTGGACCCTCGGCGGCGCGCTCCTCTGGAGCCGGACCTACAACTCCTCGGGCACAAACGACGACCGCGCGTTCGGGGTGGCGACCGACGCGGCGAACAACGTCTACGTGGTCGGTGACGAGTTCGCGGGGGCTGCAAGCTACAACTGGCGGATATGGAAGTACGATCCCGCCGGGAACGTGCTGTGGACCCAGCAGTACGCCGGGGCGTCGAATGGGGTAGACACCGCCTACGGTGTGGCGTGCGACCGGAACGGGAACGTGGTCGTGGCCGGGGTCATGTTCGAGGGCGCCAACTACCTCATGGTGCGGTCATACGATTCGGAGGGCAACCTGCGATGGTGGCAGGTCCCGGGAGGGATCAACCAGCGCGTCGCGAAGGGAGTGGCCTGCGACCTGCTGGGCAACGTCTACGTCGCCGGGATCGAGGACTCGGGGGGGCAGAGGATGTGGCTCCTGCGGAAGCTGAATAGCGGCGGAGCGCTGGTCTCGAGCACGATGCACGACGGGTTGGTCACCGGGCTCGAGCAGGCGGACGGGATCGCGGTCCAGCCGGGGTCCCAGGCCGCGTACCTCGCCGCCCACGAGGAGGTTCGGGGAGAAGCACTGAGCGCCGTGAACGCCCGCTACGTGATGCTGTCCAACCTGCCGCCGGCGGTGCCGTCGGGGCTGACGGCCGCGCCGTACGGCGGGTACGTTGGGCTCCAGTGGACGCCCGCCGCGGCGGGGACGATCGCAGTCTCCGGCTACCGCATCTACCGGGCCACGTATGCCGGCGCGCCCGTGACCGCCACTCAGATCCCGGCGGCCAACGCGACCTTCCTCACCCAGGTCGATGGGCCCACGGTCAGCGCGTACCAGGACGCGTCGGCGGTGGGCGGAACCCAGTATTTCTACCGCGTGATCGCGGTCGACCTAGCAGGTGGCGAGTCCGCGATCTCGATGGAGGCGTCCGCGGTGGCATGCTCGGCACTGGCGATCTCACTGGCAAAGGACCCGAGCTTCATCGGCGGCACCGGGATCGGCGCTCCGGTCATGTACCGGATCATCGTCAACAACGTCGGGCTCGGCACGATATCGAACCTCGACATCGTGGATACCGTGGACCCGCACCTGGTCGGCGTCGCAACGGACCAGCCGGCGGGGATGGCCCTCCAGCCGCCGGTTGGAGTCCCGTCCGGCACTCGATACGAATGGACGGGGACCGGGCTGACCATGGGGCCGGGGGCCAGCTGGACGTTCACGGTCACCGGCTGGCTGGGCGCAGTCTGCGCCCCCGTCGCGGTGTCGGACACGGCGTACGTCGTCGCGGGCGACGCGTGCGGATCGACGGGAATGCTCTCGGCTTGCACGTTCGGGCTCGTCCAGCCTGCCGTTCCCGGGCTTTCCATCACCGGCGGTCCGACTCCCTCCGCCGCGGCACACATGACGCCGGTCACCTACCGGATCGTCGTCGGGAACGCGGGTACCATGACGGTCACGGGCATGATCCTCGTAGACACGGTCTCGCCCGTGCTGTCGCCGCCGTTCGTGACGGATGCTCCCGCCGGTTTCGGCCTGCCCGCGGTTTCGTCCACGGGAGCCGGCACCATGTTCGTCTGGAGCGGCGCCGGCTTCACGATGCCGCCGGGGATGGAATTCACGTTCACGATCACGGGCGTCGCCGGGCTCGTGTGCTCGTCCACCGGCGTTTCGAATACGGTGTGGGTGGAGTCGGCCGGATACTGCCCGTCCAGTGCCGCCACGGGAGGCCTACCCGGCTGGCTGGCCGTGCCTCCCGTCACGGCCGTGAGCGTGGCGAAGCTCCTGGCTCCGAACAACCCCGTGAGCGGGGGGCCGGTCCTGTACCGGATCGTGGCGATCAACACGGGCGCGGCGACGGTCACGTCGCTGTCGGTCGTGGACACGGTCTCGCCGGTCGTGACGGCCGCGACGGCCGACCAGCCTGCCGGTTTCGGGGCGCCGATCGTCGCTTCGGGGGCCGCGGGCACGATCTACGCGTGGAGTGCGTCAGCCCCCCTGCTCATGCCGCCGGGAGTCACGTTCACGTTCACGGTCGCGGGGACGGCCGGTGTCGTGTGCGCGCCGACGGCGGTTTCGAATACGGCATTCGTTTCGGCTGTGACGGCGTGCGGCCCGATGATGCAATCCACGAACGAGACCGGGTTCGTCCTCGGAGCCATGCCGTCGCCGGCCGTCTCGATCGTGAAGACCCACGCGCCGCCATCGCCGCTCCCGGGCGGGGCCGTGACCTACACGACCGTGGTCACGAACACGGGTACGGCGACGGTCATCGATCTGGTCGTCACGGACACGCTGGCGCCGGGGCTCACGTTCGCGGGCCAGTCGAACTCCGCGGGACTGGCGTGGAACGGGGCGACGTCGGGCGTAATCGCGTGGGAGGGGATCGTCGTGCTCGCGCCGGCGGCCAGCGTGACCGTGACGCTCGATGCCACGGTGGCGTGCGTGGCGGGTGCGATCTCGGCCACCTCATGGGCGAGGGGGACGCAAGGGTGTTCGTGGGGCGAGGCGGCGAGCCCGTTGGATTCGTTCGCGGTGGTGGCGCCGGGGGCGCTCGCGGCCGCGGCCGCGGCTCCGCCGGTCGTCTCCGTGGGGCAGGTGTTCACGGCGTCATTGACCGCGACCAATACGGGCGGGGCGGTCGTGGGCACGCTGACCGCGACGGCCTTTGCCGGGCCGGGAGCCGGGCTCCTCTCGCTCTCGGGTCCCTCACCGGCCGGGTTCGGGGCGGTGGCGCCCGGAACGGGTGCCACTTTCGCGTGGACCGTCACGGCGACGGCGGCGGGACCGGCTGTCTTCACTCTCACCGCATCCGGGTTTGCGTGCGGGACCTCGACCGTGTTCGCGGCGGCCACGGTAGCGACAACCATTCAGACTCCGCCCGCGTTGGCCGTCCACGTGGCCGCGTTCCCGGATCCTGTCGTGCAGGGGAGTTCGCTCCTGGTGACGGTGACGGTCACGAATACGGGGCAGGCGGGCGCGACGGGACTGGTCTTCCAGCCGATCCAGCAGACGGGGACGGGCGGGGCATCGCTGGCGGCCGCTCCCGTCCTCCCGGGGACCCTTGCCGGGGGAGCGGCGGTAACGCTGACCTGGACCTACACGGGCGCCTCGGTAGGGACGGTCTCGTTCACGACGACCGTGGCCGGTATCGACGTGAACTCGGGAGCGGCAATACCCCCGGCGACTGGCACGTCGGCACCGGTCACGGTGACCTCGCCTTCGGCTCTGGTCGCCTCGCTGGCGGTCAGCCAGCCGACGGTTTCGCAGGGCCAGTCCTTCTGGGTCACGCTCACACTGACGAACACGGGCGGAGCCCCCGCGACGAACGTCTCGGCGACCCTCTGGCAGTCGGCTGGCGCCGGATCGGCGGCATGGGGCCTCCCCAGTCAAACGGTCGTTCCGGTGTTGTCGCCGGGCTCGGGAGTGGTTCTGACTTGGACTGCGACGGCGGGGGCCGCGGGTGTCCTCACGCTGACGTCGACGGCATCGGGCGACGGCGGGCTCGTCTCGGGGCTGGCGTCGGCGGTGCTGACGGTCCAGACGCCCGCGGCGCTGGCGGGCACGGCTACCTTCCAGCCCGCCGTCCTCTGCACGGGGGAGAGCGCGCTCTTCGTGCTGGATATCACGAACACGGGGCAGGCGCAGACGATCGGGACGACGGCGGAGCTGTGGCTGACCGGGGGCGCCGCGGGATCGGCACGGTTCGGGCCCTGGCCCGCCGGGCCGGTTTCGATCGCGGGCGGCTCGTCCGTGCCATTCACGTGGACGATCACGGGGCTGGGGCCGGGGACGCTGTCTTTTGCCGCCACCGCATCCGGTGCCGATGCGAACACGGCGGCGGCCGTGGCGTCGGTGCCGGCCGGGGCGGGTCCCGTGACCTTCAACGATCCGGCCAGCCTTTCGCCCGGCCTTTCGTTCCTGGGGACGGCTTCGGTCGGACAGGTCGTGCCGGTCACGCTTTCGCTGAGGAACGTCGGCGGTTCGGACGCGACGGGGATGACGCCAAGCGCGACAACGACATCGGGCTCGGGGCTGTTCGGTCCCATAGTTCCTGCGTCCCAGGACGTCCCGGTGGGAGCCACCCGCACGTTTGTGTTCGACTACACCGTTGGATCGCCCGGGCTGCACGTGTTCAGCGTGACGGCTACCGGGCTCAACTGCACGGCGTTGCCGATATCCGCCTATGCGACGGGAAGCCTGACCGCCCAACTGCCGGCCGCGCTCTCCGCGACCGTAGTCGTGGAGACTCCTTCGCCGCGGTCGGTCGGACAGCTCGTCGTCGTGACGATGACAGTGACGAACACGGGTGAGGCTGCGGCGGACGGCGTGGCGGCGAATCTCGTGCCCGCTGGCCCGGCCGGAGTCCTCGCCGGACCGTCGCCTGCAGGCCCCTTGTCCGTGCCCGGCGGAACCGGGGTAACGTTCGTATGGACCTACACGGTGACGGCGGCGGGCACGCTGACCTTCATGGCGACCGCCGCCGGAGTGGACGCCAACAGCGGCGCGGTCGTGGCCGTCGGCCCGCTGACATCGTCGGCGGTCACGGTCCAGGCGCCCGCCTCCCTCGTCGGGATCGCTACTGCCCTGCCAACGCCCATCTGCGTGCCCCAGAGCTTCCTCTTCGTCCTCGACGTCTCGAACCCGGGGCAGGCGGCGGCCACGAGCGTCAAGCCCGGGGTGTGGAGGTCAAGCGGCGGGGCCGCGTCGTCGACGGCGGGGCCGGAACCGCCAGGGCCGGTCGCCATCCCCGGAGGGGGGGCGATGTCGTTCACGTGGACGATCACGGGATTGTCGGCAGGGACCATCGGGATGTCCGCGACCGCCTGCGGGGTCGATGCTAACAGCGGCCAAGTCGTTGCCTCGAGCCCCGTTGCCGGAGCGCCGGTCACGATCGATGCCCCCGCCCTCCTGGCCGCGGCGATCTCCGTGCCGGGGCAGGCCTCGCTGGGGCAGACCGTGACGATCACGATGACGGTCACGAACAACGGCGGCACGGACGCGACCGGGGTCGGCGTCAGCACGACCACGCTAGCCGGTTCGGGGAGCTTCACCGCGCCGCTGCCGGCGAGTCAGACGGTTCCCTTCGGAGCCAGCCGGACCTTCGCGTGGGACTACACCGCGACGACGCTCGGGATGCACGTCTTCAGCGTGACGGCGGCGGGAACCGGATGCGGCGGGAGTTCCGTGAGCGCGTTGGCGACGGCCAGCCTGGCGGTTCAGCCGGCGGCGGTGCTGTCGGCCACCCTGA
>Ga0315294_10000616_pt1 | contig 38530 bp, 35 predicted proteins | sample YL17G13_40_MG_FD_203626 | JGI IMG/M metagenome (GOLD analysis project Ga0315294, IMG submission 203626) | Sediment microbial communities from Yellowstone Lake, YNP, Wyoming, USA - YL17G13_40 | ecosystem: Environmental > Aquatic > Freshwater > Lake > Sediment | place: USA: Wyoming | collected...
ACATTTTGAGCTGTCGGCAAATTTCATTTATCATATAAGCTTTGCGTAACTGATTTTATAGAAAGCATATATGAGCGAAGGTAGGTTAAAAACCGCGGTACTCGGTCTTGATGACAAAGGCCGGTTTCTGCTTGAGGCGGCATCTAAAATCGAACATTTCCAGATTCAGGCTGTCGCTGACAAAAACACAGAGCTTGCCGAAAGGGTCGCCAGAGAATATAACTGCGCCGCTTACGACGATTACCGCCAGCTCTTAGCAGCGAACCAATTCGATTGTTTACTGGTCGCCGCCGGCATGTACAGCTGCAGTGAATACGTCCGAATGGCGATGAAGAAAAAGGTCAATATCCTCAAGCTCGCCCCGCCCGCCCGAGACTTTGAAGAAGCAGCGGAATTCGCTCAGCTGGCCGAAGATGAAAATATAAAATTTGCCGTTGCCAATCCCAGCCGGTTCGCCCAGAGCTTTCTTGCCTTCCGAGAGTTTTTGCAGGAAAATCAGATTGAGCAGATTTTCCTGATAACCGCCGTTTGCAATGTTGGCGGCCAGACTCATCCCCTCTGGCACACCGACCCGAAACTGTCGGGCGGAGGAGTAATGCTGCGCAACTGCTACCAGTTAATCGACCAGATACTCTGGAATTTTGCCGCACCACAGCAGGTGTATTCATTAAACACTAACCAGGCTGCTGACAGACAACAGCGGCTTTGTCTGACAGAGGACACCGCGGTTGTAACAATGAAGTTTACAGACACTTGTTTCGGCAATCTGGTCGCGAGCAAAGTCATCGGACCGAGACAGGAATTTTTGAAGGTCTATGGCAAAGATAATATCCTAACAGTCAGCAACACTCTACTGACGATAAGCAACCACCACGGGCAAGTTAGTAAAGAACTGGCGTATGACGATGACGAGCATTGTTGTATGACGAAACTGCTTGCCAATTTTGCTCTAAGCATACTATCGCCCGATAAAAACAAACTTTGCAGCAGCGGTATAGACAATCTAAAGAATATGGCTGTAATCGAGTCGGCTTATCTTTCCGCTCGCACCGGCATGCCCGAAGAACCCGGCAGAATTCTACAAATGGCGTCTCGGCACAGCGTCAAACCGACAAATATTTGACCAAAAAATAAAAAACAAGTGTTTGACAAACACACTGCTCAATGCTAGCCTATCGGCTTGTTTTGCTAAATATATGGTTCTTTAACTATTTTGGAGGTCCTGATATGGAAGAAGGTAAGAAGAAAATAATTTTGACCGCAATTGCCATAGTATGCCTAGTTTTGGCCGGTACTATAGTTGTTATGAGGAGCGGTTCCGAAAGATCTGGTATCGAAGGCATCCAACGCGGCGTGATGACTTGGGTTAAGTGTAACAACCCCGATTGCAATGCTGATTATGAGATGGATATGAAGGATTACTTTGACGAATACCAAAAAGCTGTTGCTCCATCACCAACAGAGTTGGCACCTCTGACCTGCAAAAAGTGCGGACAGAAAAGCGCTTATAAGGGCGAAAAATGTGCAAAATGCGGAAAAGTATTCTATCCTGCCTCTGTCCGCGGGGATTATCCTGATAGATGCACTTACTGCAACTATAGTACTATGGAAGCAAAAAAGAAAGCCAAAGGAGGTTAGTCACAAGACAGTTAACAAACAGGAAAAACACACAAGCAAAGTTGACTGGCCGCTCGCGCTTTTCTTGATAGGCGCAAATAGAAACGGCACATTTGTCCTATAGGCAGAAAAAACGCAAGAATACAAACAACCAATAATACCAATACCCAGCCCAACTTGCACTCGAGTTGGGCTTTTTTTGTGCGCGGTTACAGCGTCATCTGTGAGTGTTGAAATCAACCGATTCAATTACTCAGCCGATCAAGAACGTTACTATGGTAGTCCTCTTTCCCGATTTTCAACCCGGTAACGGAAGGATACCTTGTTTGAATCTTTTCCCTCAGATACATGATACGGTTCTGGGGGGCCGGGTGCGTTGAAAGGATATCGGTCGGCCCACCCTCGTGCTGATTTTGAAGCATCTGCATGGTTTCAATCATACCGTAAGGGTTGTAGCCAGCCCGGACCATATATTCCAAACCTGTCTGGTCAGCTGTCTCTTCGTCCTCTCTGCTGTACCGGAGACTTAGGATTTGGCGTGCCAAGTTTGCTGCCGTCATAACATCTCCCGGTGCCTTTCCAGTGGTTGCAGCCGAGAGCAAAACATCTATCCCAATCTGCGTGCTCATTACATTTGCAGCATCGCGGGCAACAACGTGTGCCACCTCATGGCTCAATACAGCTGCCAGTTGAGCTTCGCTGTCCATTTTCTTGAGCATCCCCTTGGTGATAAAAACATATCCGCCAGGCAGACTAACGGCATTGACCGCCTTATCTTTTAATGCCACAAAATGATAATCCCAGTCGGGGCTATGGCTTACACGGGCAACTTTCTGGCCAACAAAATCAACGTAGTTTTGAAGTTGCGGATTATCAATTTTGCCACCTAATTCTTTTTCAATTTCAGGGGCATATTTCTGGCCTATTGCAACATCATCTCGCTCCGGGAAGAACATAATTTCTTCTTCGCCGGTTATCGGATTGATAGCACAGCCGATGCAGAGCCAAAGAAAAGGGCATAAAATTGTTAACAACGCTCTTTTTGACATAATTATTCCCCCATCCAAAATTTTTCTGTTCGAAAAGCCAATTTATATTTATTATAAATCTTAGTCATTTAAATGACAGGAAAAACAATGGTCAACGAAAAATTTTGTCAGAGCTGTGCCCAGAAAGACACTTGCCGAGATACTTACGAAAAAACAGGAGACGCAAAGGGCCCTTCAGTTATTTGGAGGGTTCTAATTGCCTTTTTGCTGCCCATCGTGGTTTTCATTGCCTCCTTGGCAGCTTTTGAGAAGATATCGGCACAATTAATAAACACCAAAGAACTGCGGACTATCGCCAGTTTCGCACTGGCTCTGGTGGTAACCTTCCTCCTGATACTGATTACAAAGGCAGTAAATAGGCATCTCGGCAAAGACAAACCAGACAATAACCAGACAATCGACTAAAAACACAAACGCGAAAACCATAACTTTTTGCAGTTCCAAACCGTCAAAACAGCTTGACTTGCCAAGCATAATTTTTTGACTTTGCTCTAATTTTGTTATTTCAATTTTTTAGATTTTAAAGTATATTTTTATGCCTTTAGTTATCCGGTTTTAGATTTACGCTAAATACTCCAGTAACTTAATATGAAAATTGACACTAAAGGCAGATTTTCTTTTCCCGGCGGAGTACATCCTCCCCAAAGCAAGGAGCTGACCTGCGAAAGCAAAATCCAGCAAGGCCCCGCAGGCAAACAGATTGCTGTGATGCTCAGTCAGCACACCGGCGCCCCCTGCCAGCCACTTGTCAAAAAAGCAGATACCGTTAAAGCCGGCCAAAAAATCGGTGATTGCGACGCATTTGTTTCAGCACCGGTCCATTCACCCGTCAACGGCAAAGTAAAGGAGATTGCCCTGCAGTCTCATGCTGTTCTCGGCCGGAGCCTGGCTGTAATTATAGATGCGGACCCGGACAACCTGCTAAAGCAGCCATGCGCTGGGAAGTTTGCCAACGACTTCGACGATAGCAGCTATTCACCGCAGCAGATATGCCAAGCCATCCGCCAGGCTGGTCTGGTCGGCATGGGCGGTGCGGGATTTCCGACAAGGGTAAAGGTTGAGCCCAATCCCGAGATGCCCAAGAAAACATTGATTATCAACGGATGCGAGTGCGAACCCTATATCACCTGCGATTACCGAATTATGCTTGAATGGACCAACCAGATTATCGCCGGCACAAAGCTTGCCAGAAAGGCATCCGGATGTTCGGAAGTTTTTATCGGAATCGAGGACAACAAACCACAAGCTATTGAGGTCATGAATGCAGCGTTGGAGAATTCTCGCGGCAGCAACGGCATAAAGGTCGTGCCGGTTAAGACAAAATATCCGCAGGGCGGCGAAAGGCAGCTTATAAGGGCGGTTCTGAAAAAAAATGTCCCCACAGGCGGCATTCCGCCTATGATAGGCGTATTGGTGCTGAACGCCGCCACGACAGCAGCAATCGCTGAGGCGGTTGTTTGTGGTGCGCCGCTGACTCACAGGGTCATAACGGTTACCGGCGAAGCAATCGCAAGACCCGGTAATTACTATGTGCCAATAGGAATCCCGGCAGGTGAGATTATAGACTTCTGCGGCGGAGTAACCCAAAAATCCGCAAAGGTTATTTTTGGCGGACCAATGATGGGAGTTGCAATTGCCGACCTGGCAACACCAATCACAAAAACTACAGGGGCTATAACGGTATTGACAGAAGAACAAATCGGCCAGCCCAAGGTCACCAGACACCAAACGCCCTGCATCCGCTGCGGCAGATGTATCGAGGCCTGCCCCGAAAACCTAAACCCAACAAGAATCGCTCATGCTGTCAAAAATAATCTTCTGGATGTAGCAGAAAGCTATTATATAAATGCGTGTATGGAATGCGGCAGCTGCAGTTACGTCTGCCCGGCAAATATTGAACTAACAGGATACATCAAGACAGGCAAAATTTTCCTCGCAAGACAAAGGAAAAAAATGCCCCAATAGTTTGGGGAAAGGCCAAATGCTCAAAGACATAACAGTTTCGCCTGCGCCTCATATCAGTGGGCCGCTTACCACCCGCAGGGTAATGGCGGATGTGATAATCGCGCTGATTCCCGCTATGATTGCGACTGTCTATTATTTCCGCAGGTATGCCCTCATACTTATCCCGGTCTGTGTTATTTCAGCTGTAGTAACTGAATGGCTCTGCAATTTAATCCGCAGAAAACCGCATCCCCTCAAATCGATTGGCGACCTCAGCGCTGTTATTACCGGCATAATACTTGCGATGTCACTTCCGCCGGCCATACCTTACTGGGCAGCAATAATCGGCAGCGCATTCGCTATCGCAATCGGCAAAATGGTCTTCGGCGGACTTGGCGCCAACATATTCAACCCTGCTATGATTGGCAGGGCATTTTTAACCGCCAGTTTCGGTATGCTTATGACCACCTGGACGGTCCCTGCTACAATCGACGCTAAAATGTCTAAAATCGCAGTGGACAACACCATCCATGCTTGAACGCAGGCAACACCGCTGGCATGGAGTAAACAAGCCATAAAGAGCAAAGCCGGTGCGCAAACCGCAAACGACCAGCTCAAAGCTACCTTCACCGGTGAAGTCGGCGGCTGTCTCGGTGAAACAAGTGTCATTGCACTATTAATCGGCGGCATCTACCTGCTGATTAGAAAAACCATCACCTGGCACATTCCTTTCGCGGTGCTGGTCTCGGCATTTGCCTTCAGCTCGATAGGATATCTGATAAACAGCAGCACTTATATCTCGCCGCTCCTGCATTTGACCGGAGGCGGCCTTATCCTCGGCGCATTTTTCATCGCCACCGACCCGGTTACCGCCCCCCTGACAAACATGGGAAGATGGATTTTCGGAATTGGCGTAGGCGGAGTGACAATACTTATAAGAATCGTCGGAGAATACCCCGAAGGCGTGATGTTCTCCGTTCTTCTGATGAACGCTGTAACCCCTATGATTGACAAGTTCTGCAGGCTGGTTCCGGCAGGAGGCAAGCCGAATGCTTAAGATAAAATACTTCTTCCAACAAAGCTGGCTGCTGCTTTTTTCGTCGTTTTGTTTTGGCCTATTGATAGCGGTAGCAAACACTGCATGGCTGCCCATAATAGAACAGAACAAAAAAGACAAACTCAACAACCTGATGCGAGGACTTATTGCCGACGCCAATACCTTCGAAATAGCCATAGAACAACTCCAGATACCCATCCAAAAAGGCAGAGTAGAAAAGACAAATGTTTACAAGGCCCTCGACGACAAGGGAAAAACTATAGGCTTTGCATTTGTTGCCGCCGGTTCCGGCTTTGCGGATAAAATTGAGCTGGTCATAGCGGTCGACCAAAAATGCGAGAAGTTTCTGGGATTCAAGACTCTCTCCTGCAACGAGACGCCGGGCTTCGGTAACAAAATAAAGGACAAATTCTTCAACAGCCAGTTCAATAATGCCCCCGCAGGGAAACTTCAGCTTGTAAAAACCGGAAATCCGCAGGAAATCGACAACGAGATAGTAGCAATCAGCGGAGCCACTGTCAGCAGCACCGCTGTAGTAAATATGTTTAATATATATATTGATATGGTAAAACAAGAGTTGCAAAAGAAGGGATTGTTTTAGGCAATGGCAAACCAAAATCCTTCTTCAATAGCTTACTGGCGGGCGCTTACGGCAGGCCTGTGGCGCGAGAATCCGACGTTCCGGCTTCTTATCGGCATGTGTCCCCCGCTTGCCGTCACCACCGCCGTCAAACCCGCCCTGACAATGGGGCTCAGCGTTATCTTTGTGCTTGTATGCAGCAACCTCGCAGTCAGTGCGATGCGAAACCTGCTCAAACCGCACCTTCGGATAATTATGTTCACATTGTCTATAGCCACCTTCGTCACCATTGCCGATTTGTATCTGCGGGCCTTCCAGCCCGAAATGAGCGAAGTGCTTGGCCCATATGTCCCGCTGATTATCGTTAACTGTATCATTATTTTCCGCGCGGAAGTCTGCGCAAGCAAAGCAAATGTGCTGATAAGTATCCTGGACGGCATCAGTTTCGGCACAGGCTTTACAATTGCCTTGTGCATTCTGGCCGGCATACGGGAAATCCTCGCAACCGGCCAGTTCTTCGGCATATCGGTTATGCCAACTGCTTTCGTACCCTGCGCCGCAATGCAGATGCCGGTCGGCGCATTTGTTACTCTGGGCTTATTGTTGGGTCTTACAAACTTGTTAACTGCAAAGAAGGCAGGTTAATATGGACAGAATGTATGTTCTAATAATGGGTTTTCTATCAGTTGTAATAGTCAATAACTTCGTATTCACCAAATTTCTCGGCACATGCCCGTACCTCGGCGTTTCAGGTCGGCTTGACACCGCTTTCGGTATGGGACTGGCGGTGACCTTTGTTACCGCTCTCAGCGGTACTCTCACCTGGCTGGTTGATTACTACATCCTCGTACGGCTTGGTCTGGAAATCACACGTTACATCTGCTACATAATTGTTATCGCCGGGGCTGTTCAGCTTGTAGAAATGTACGTCAGGAAATTCTGGCCCCCGCTTTATAAAAGTTTCGGCATCTTTCTGCCCCTTATTTCGACAAACTGCGTCATCCTGGGCCTGTGCCTATTCATAAATATCTGGGGCACGGACAATCTGCTCGAAGTTACGGTACTAAGCACAGGTGCAGGCATCGGCTTTACGGTGGCCATCTGCATCATGGCCGCCATCCGCGAGAACATGGTCATGGCTGATGTGCCGGAGTGTCTGAAAGGTGCACCGATTACGCTGATTACCGCAGGTCTTCTTACTCTGGCATTCATGGGTTTTGCAGGAATGATAAAATGATTTTAGCTGGGATATTGGAATCGTGGAACAGTTCCTGGCCGGCAGGACTGATAATGCTCGGCGTCGGCCTTCTCTTTGCGATAGTACTCCTAATCGCAAGCGAAAAACTCAAGGTCAAGCAGGACCCGCGGGTCGAAAGAATTATGGAGATTATGCCCAGCGCCAATTGCGGCGCGTGCGGCTTCGCCGGATGTCAGGAATATGCCAGCGCCGTAGTTGCCGACCCACTATTGCTCGGTAAATGTTTCCCCGGCGGGCAAAAAGTGCTCGACGACATCGCAAGAATACTCAATCTTCAGGCCAGCAACTCAGGCGCTCCCAAAAGACCTGTTGTACACTGCCGCGCCCATACCAGCGACAAAACCTTTAATGCAAAATATCACGGCATACCAAGCTGCCTGGCTGCAAATGCATTAACTAACGCCCAAGCCTGCAAATTCGGCTGTCTTGGCTTTGGCGACTGTGTAAGGGCATGCAGATTCAACGCCCTTCATATTGTTGACGGCCTGGCTGCGGTCGATTACCAGAAATGCACCGGCTGCGCAGCCTGCTCCAAAACATGTCCCCGTAATCTGATTAAAATGGTTCCCTTCGCATATGAAAATATGATGACCGTTGCCTGCAGCAATAGAGAGACCGGCAAGGTAACCCGCTCGATGTGTACAGTTGGCTGCATCGCTTGCGGCCTCTGCACCAAACAAACTGATGCCTTCTCAGTTGAAGATAATCTGGCTTATCTGGACCCTCAGAAATATCAACCCAGTCAGCAGGCCGAAACCGCCATGAACAAATGCCCGACCGGCGTGATTATTTATGTCGGCAAAAACGCCCCTGCCCCCCGCCAAAGCGCCGAAAAACCCGCAGCAGCAAAACTGTAAGTTCTACTGGAATTCCAGTGTGCCGAAAAATTCCGGCATGTGGAATTTAGGCTCGGGGTAGTCAACGACCGACCATGTCAGCCAGTGAGGATTTGAGGTTTTGTCTCCGCATTTGTACAAGTTTGCCAGCCACTTGACTCCCGGTGCGGGTCTAGTAACAGGACATCGCTTTTCAAGTATTTCGTAGGGTACACGGTACTCTATCAGCCAGATAGTTGGCTGTTGTTTCTCCGGCTCGACGATTTTAGGTTCCGAGTGGAATATCCTGAGCATCTCGATTTCCTCGTCAGTCAGCGGCTGCGGGTTGGTCTTGGGGGCGGTTTGGTGCCGCGAAACCACCGTCCCGCCGCAGTTCACTTCTATATTGACATACCCCTGAGAAATATCCGTCCCCGGCGTAAAGAAAAATTCCACACAGCTATCTATGAATACAGGGTCCTGGTTCTTCTGTGCTGTTGCCCTGATGTATTTATCCTCGACACGGAAGATTACGTACACGAACCGGTCGTCGTAAAGAAGTTTTGCCTGAGCTTTGGGCGTGTATTTTGGCACTGGCCCCATCGGATTTTTTATGTCAAGCGGTTCGACCTTACCCCATATTTTACCAGACCAGTCACCATCGGATTTCGGCTGTCTGATTGCTTTTTGCACCTCGTATTTTTTATACATAGCATCCTCCATCATTTCACTTATATATCGCTTCGCCCCTCTTGTCAGCACAATTTTATATTCAGGAGCAGGCGAAATTAAAATCGCCTCCGTTCCCTGCTGCGATTCGATAAACTTCAGCCCTTTTTCCTGCCCCATTACGCTTACCGCCAGAGACAATGCGTCCGCACCGGCTGCATTGGCGTCGATAACGGTAACGCTCGAAAATTCATTACAAGTATATCCGTTGCGAGGATTAATTATGTGGCTGTACCTTTTTCCTTTTACCCGCACAAATCGCCGGTAATCCCCGCTTGTGGTGACCGCAGCATCTTTCAGCTTCAAAACCAGTAAACATCGGCCGGTACCCAGACTGGTCTCGGTATCGCGAGGGTCCTGCAAACCGATTAACCAGTACTCTTTGCCCGCAGGTGCGCCAAAGCATCGAACATCGCCGCCGACATCAACCAGACCGCCCCTTGCCCCGCTCTTTTGCATTGCCTCCACCGCCCTGTCGATTCCATACCTCTTCGCTATCCCGCCCAAATCCAGTTTCATGCCATCCACGGCAAACCGAACAGTCATTTCGTTTGCATCGAGTATAAGTTTCTCATGGCCGACTTTTGAAAGCGTCTGCCGTATCTCCGCATCGCTCGGGACTGAATTCGCCTCGCCCGCCGCATGCCAAAGGTCAATCAATGGCCCAACCGTAATATCGAAAGCCCCCCCGGAAAGCCTGCTGAACTTAACACTCCTCTGCAGCACCTCAAAAGTAGCATTGCTTACCTTTACAGGGTTTTTATAAGCCTCATGGTTTATCCTGCCAATCTCTGATGTGTCCTTGTGCGCGCTCATCAGCTTCTCAACAGTGCCAAGCTGCTCAAAAGCTGCTTCAATACTTTTCTTGGCCGTGCTCGAATCGTCCGCAACAGCAATAACGTGAGCCAATGTCCCCATAACTGTTCTATAGCCGCTGTCTATCTCAACTTGGCCACCCCGCGGGGTCGGTTTTTTGCCGCCTAAACCTGCAATCAGAAAAACGGCTGCCGTGATTCCAATTGCGATGCGATAGTTTTTCATGCTCATAAAAGCCTTCCTACAAGCGCCTACTGATAATTGATAACCGAGCAATAATCAATAGAAAACCATCGATAATCAGCTTATAATGCCTGTGTGAATAACAAAGAGATAACAATATTGAATGAACGTATCGACAAAGAATTCTTACCGTTTGTCCGCAAGCCCGGCAGATACATCGGCGGAGAAATAAACCAAATAAAGAAAGACCTTTCCAAATGCGACCTGACGGTTGCGCTGTGCTTTCCTGATATTTATGAAGTTGCAATGAGCTATACTGGTTTGGCGATTATCTACGAAGTCCTCAATAAACTCGATGGTGTAGCCGCCGAGCGTGCCTTTGCACTTTGGGTCGATGCTGAAAATCTGTTGCGGGAGAAAAAAATTCCGCTGTTTAGCCTGGAATCCAAAGCAGCATTAAAAACCTTTGACATCATCGGCTTCGCCCTGACCAATGAGCTTTGCTATACCAATATGCTCAACATGCTCGATTTGGCTGGCTTGAACATCCGAAGCAGCCTTAGAGACGAAAACGACCCATTGGTAGTTGCCGGCAGCGGGATGTCGAATTGCTGCGAACCTGTTGCTGAATTTGTCGACCTGTTTGTGCTCGGTGAGGGCGAAGAAGCTGCAGTTGAATTGATTCAACTAATTAAAGCTAAGAAGAAAGCAGGCGCAACAAAAAAAGAAGTTCTTTTCTCGGCAGCTCAGAAATTTGAGTGGGTCTATGTCCCAGCCCTTTACAAATTCGAATATGACAACGCAAAGATAAAAAGTTTCGAGCCGGTTCTACCAGCTTTGCCCAACCGGTTTAAAAATGCGGTTGTTAAAGATTTTGAAAACGCCCCGGTTCCACTTTGTCCGCTGGTGCCGTTTGTGCAGGCAATCCACGAACGAGTCAGTGTTGAGATTATGCGCGGCTGTCCCGGCCGATGTCTCTTTTGCCAGGCGAGCTTTTGCAGAAGGCCCGTTCGCTATCGCAGCATCGAAAAAGTCATAGATATCGCCAAAACCTGCTATCACGCAACCGGGTTCGACACGGTAAGTCTGCTGAGCCTATCGACGGCCGATTATCCAAACTTGGAAAAATTAGTCTCTGGCCTGCACGAATATTTCCGGGACAAGTATGTCGGTCTGTCCTTGCCGAGTCTGCGGGTTGACCAGCAGCTAAAACTGCTGCCGCAATTGGTCACTTCGGTAAGAAAAGGCGGCCTGACAATTGCGGTCGAAGCCGCCAGTGAAAGACTAAGACAGATTATAAATAAACCCCTGAAAAACCAGGACCTCTTTGCCGCCATCGATGCCGCCTACAGAGCCGGCTGGCAGCAGGTAAAGTTATACTTCATGGTCGGCCTGCCCGGCGAAACCGAAGAGGACATTGTACGAATTGTCGGGTTGGCGGACCAATTGGCCAAACTACGAAAAGAAATCGATGGTCGAACTGGTCAAATCAATATTACCGTGAGCTGGCTTGTGCCCAAGCCGCACACGCCCTTTGGCTGGCTCGCCCAAAAACCAAAATCCTATTTTGAGCACGCCAAACAGCTAATCCTTGATGAGAAAAGAAAGCTCCGTGCAAAATACCTGCAGTTTAAATTTCACGATATAAGCTGCAGCATATTGGAATCGGCTATAGGCCGGGGCGACAGACGTTTAGGGGACATTATTGAATTCGCCTGGCAGAGCGGCGCGAGATTTGATTTGTGGAACGAATGTTTTAACTACGAACTTTGGCAAAAGGCCTTTGACAAATTCGGATTGGATGTTGAAACTGCCGCACAAACCCAATTCAGCCCTGACGATATTTTGCCGTGGGAACACCTCGCGGGCCCGGACAAAAAATATCTCCTTGGTCTCTTGGATAAAGCAATGGAAAAAATGAAAAACTCCAGCTAAAAATGAAACGCTTTTCAGCGGCGCCTCAACGGAATTTAGCTCGTGTTTTGAGTTTTGAGTTTTTGTTGTTCTTCATTCCCGACGGCAAATCCAACCCGCCACGTCCCTGTCTATCCCTGAAATCGACTATAATCTTGACCGCCTCTTCCGGCTCATCCACCACCGTGAACACCTTCAAATCTTTCGGCCTGATAAAATTGTACTCGCGGAGCACCTTTGTCTTCATCCAGCTAATCAAGCCGCCCCAGTACTCGCTGCCAATTAAAACCACAGGGAAAAACGCCTGTCTCAGCGTTTGAATCAGCACCAGCGATTCGCAAAATTCATCCATAGTTCCGTAGCCGCCGGGAAAAACCATAAAACCATGGGCGTATTTGAGAAACATCACCTTCCGGCAGAAGAAATATCTAAAGTGCAACGATAAATTCTGGTATTTATTCGGCACCTGCTCTATCGGCAGTTCAATATTAAGCCCGATGCTTTTGCCGCCTGCTTTTGCCGCCCCTTTGTTGGCCGCCTCCATAATCCCGCTGCCGCCGCCGGTTATTACCGCAAAGCCGGCTTTTACCAACTTCGAGGCTGTTTCCTCCGCAAGCCGGTAATACTTCTGCCCCGGCTTCGCCCGCGCAGAGCCAAAAATCGATACCGCCGGTCCTACCGAAGCAAGCTCCTGAAACCCTTCTGTAAACTCAGCCATTATCCTGAATATTCGCCAAAGGTCTTGTACCGGGCTGGCAATCGTATTTATCATAAAAACTCGCTTTCAAAAATATTCTAAGTCGCCAATTTTACCACAAAGCCGGGTTGTTCGCAGCAGGACAGTATTTCGCAATCGGGCAGCGCTCACAGTCGGGCCTGCGGGCCTTGCAAATATTTCGCCCATGCAAAATCAACAAATGACTAAACATCGTCCAGTCGCTCTTTGGAACTATTTCGGCTAAATCAAATTCCAACTTTACCGCATCGCTGTTTGCGGAAAGCCCCAGACGCCCTGAAAGCCTGATAACGTGGGTGTCGCAGGCTATTGCCGGCTTACCAAATGCATTGCCCAACACAACATTCGCCGTCTTTCTGCCCACACCCCGAAGGCTTGTCAGCTCTTCCATCGTATCAGGGACCTTGCCGTCAAATCGTTCGTTTATATCCGTGCAAACACTCTTGATACTCATCGCTTTGTTGTGGTAAAAGCCGGTACTCCTAATATTCGACTCAATCTCTTTTATATCGGCTCTTGCCCAGTCCGAAGCCGATTTATATTTTTTGAACACTTCTCTGGTCACCACGTTGACACGGGCATCGGTGCACTGCGCAGACAAAATCGTTGCGATTAACAGCTCAAGCGGATTTGTAAAATCCAGTGCGGTTCTGGCCTGTGGGTAGGTCTTTTTCAATATAGGCCAGATTTCCCTGACCCTCTCCGCTGCCCGGGCTTTATCGACTTTTATCTTTGGTTTTTTCCCAGCTGCTTTATTAACCATAGGAATTATTTGGAAGGAAGTTCTTCCAGACGTGTTTTCAACTCATCGGCAAAAGACATGCTGTGCCACCTTATCGGCTCTTTCTCGCCGGGGACAAACAATATACTTACCGGAACCCCCGGTTCGTTATAAACATCCTTTAAAGCAAGTGTCGCTGGATAATCTTTCACTGTGGTATCTGCTTTGATGGCCAAAACTTTTTTATCCCCGATTAGTTTGCCGATATCCTCGCGACGGTAAACTCTACTCTCAACAACCTGACAACTCAGGCACCAGTCCGCGGTAAACTTAATCAAAACAGGCTGTCCCTGCGATAAAGCCTTTTCTATCACATCGCCATCGTACTTCTGCCAGGCAATTCGCTCAAGGGGCGCCCCAGATAAAAACAGCCACCCTGCTGCAACTACCAGTACCACTGCAATAATTCTGATAAGCCACTTGCGCGACAGTTTAGTGTTGTAATCGACCCAGCTGCTCCACATCCATACGCAGAACCCAAGCACTACTGAAAAATATAGTACCCCTGTTCTCCGCACCTCCGGCAGGGCCGAAACAAGTTTCACCGCGATAACCAGCAGGACAAATCCTATCGCCTGCTTAAATAATTCCATCCAGCGGCCGGCCCTGGGCAAACGCCTCAGCAAACCCGGCATCGAAGTCAATATCGCATAAGGCAACGCCATCCCCACGCCTATAATCATTATCGCAAGTGTCCCCAGCGGCAAAGGCTGAGCCTGTGCCCACGCAAAAGCTGTTGCCAAAATCGCAAAGCTGCAAGGCGTGCTCAATATAGCCGCCAGAAAGCCCATAAGGGCAGCTCCCCAATAGCCTTCGCCGGAACCGGATTTGCCCGCTATCGAAGATGGTACGCCAATCGTAAAAACCCCAAAGCAAAACATCGCCAGCGCCACCAGTAAAAATGCCATCCCTGCGACAAAAGCAGGACTGCGGAACTGGTCGCCCCACTGCAGCACCGTTCCGTAGAACACTTGCAAAACTATATTCGCAGCTGCAAGAGATGCAAAAAATAGTAACATACCCAGACAAAAAGCAAGACCCATCGCCACCGACCTGCTTTTGCTTTGTTTTGCCCCTTCGGCGGTGAGCTCAGGACGGTCGAACCGCTGTTCGACAAGCCGCATCACTATAATCGGCAGCACCGGCCAGACACACGGCATAATATTCAACAGCAACCCTGCCACAAAGGCTATGCCAAGAGCAGACCAAATCGGATAGCTCATCCATCGGCCAACAGGTGCCAATTTCGCCAAATGCGGCAAAATAAATTTAGGCTCACCCATCGGAGCATCAGGGATAATGTATATCTCTGTGCTTAACTTTCCAAAATCCCCAGCACGACATTGAACATCCGAACACACCGCCCCTTCAATGCCAACTTCAACGCTGGCGATTATGCTCTTGCCGGACGCCACTTGGATTGCACTCCCGTTAGGGATGGCCAAGTCCACTACACTAAACGGCAAAAATACCGTGAACTTGTCGCTAAATACTTCAAGCTTTTTGCCCGAAGATTTGTCAAAATATAACTGTCCCTTAGGAAATATCGGCTCGGAAAAATTTATATAACCTTCGGCTGACGGCTTTATTTTCAGATTCATACCGCCCGGCGCAGTCTTTGCGGACGCGTAAAAATGCCAATCTTTTGCCAGCTCGAAATGAATTGCCAACGCCGATTGGCTATTGGGAACAACGCTTTTATGCTGCTGCTCAACTGAAATGGTAACAACTTCGGCTGAACGCTGAACGCTGTCCGCTGACCGCTGTCCGCTGACCGGGATTTCACCCCAAGCCCAGTAGGCCAGCGACAAAACGCAAACTGCCCATGTTATAGCAGTGGTTTTTTTCCCCATAGAAACTTCACAGGAAATAGATAAGGACTATCAGTTAGCCAACGGCCCCTGCTGTCCTTTTTGTCCGGATTTTGACTGCTCGCCTTTCGCCTGCTCAACAGCCAACAGGTCACCTACAGTGGGTTTGTCCAGAATACCGCCTTCCAAAATCACCTTCACATCATCTGCATCGAGGGTTTCATATTTCAAAAGCGCCTTCGCTATTCGGTCAAGTCTATCTTTGTTTGCCAGCACCAATTCTTTCGCCTTTTCATACGCCTCTTTTATAATCCTCTTTATTTCCCTATCGATTGATTCGGCCGTTTTTTCGGAATATTCCTTTTCCGCCGGCATCATGTACAACTGGTTATCGAACCCCACCTCCGGCCCGTAACTAATCAGCCCAAGCTCTTCACTCATGCCCCAGGTCAAAACCATCTGTTTTGCAATATTGGTACCCTGCTGAATATCAGACTGTGCGCCGCTGGATATATCTTCACAGAAAATCTCTTCTGCAATTCGCCCTGCGAAACACACCTGCAGAAGAGCCATACAATATCTCCTTGTAAATAATGTCCTGTCTTTCTCCGGCAGAGCAAAGGTCGCCCCGCCCATCGGCCCGCGAGGAATTATACTTACCTTGTGTAATGGGTCAGCATCTTTTAGCAGAGACTGCACAAGCGTATGGCCGGCCTCGTGATATGCGGTAATTTCTTTCTCTATTTGGTCGATAACCCTGCTCTTCTTGGCCCTGCCCCATCGCACCTTATCTCTCGCCTCTTCCAAATCAGCCATCTCTATATAGTCTTTATTGGCCATCGTGGCTGCCAGAGCGGCTTCATTAATAATAGCCGAAAGGTCTGCACCGCTGAACATTGGTGTCCCACGCGCCAATCTTTCAAGATTCGCATCCGGTCCCATTTTTACCTTCTTCGCGTGCACCTTCAAAATCTCGACTCGCCCCTTCAAATCCGGCAGCGGCACATAAATTTGCCTGTCGAACCTCCCAGGCCGGGTCAATGCATGGTCCAGAATATCGCCTCGGTTAGTCGCCGCAATCACTATTACCTGGTCATTTGTATCAAACCCATCCATCTCAACCAGGATAGCATTTAGAGTCTGCTCACGTTCATCATGTCCCCCGCTCACAAAGCCTGGACCGCGCTTTCGCCCGATAGCATCAACTTCATCAAGAAAAATAATGCAGGGCGCACTTTCTTTGGCCTCTCTGAACAGGTCTCGAACTCGTGATGCCCCTACACCGACAAACATCTCCACAAAATCGCTGCCTGATATACTGAAAAACGGCACATCCGCCTGGCCCGCTATAGCCTTGGCAAGCAGTGTCTTTCCGCAACCGGGTGGGCCTACAAGCAAAACTCCACGGGGAATACGCGCACCCAACCGCTGGAATTTTTTAGGGTCTTTCAAAAACTCGATTAGCTCGGCGACTTCCTCTTTTGCTTCATCGACACCTGCTACATCCTTGAAGGTAACATCTACTACCTTGTCTTTGTTATGCAATCGATGTCTGCTTCGACCAAATGACATCAGCATTCCGCCGGCCCCTCCGCGAATGTTCCTCGCAAACAAAAAGTAAAGAACCCCAACAAACAAAACCAACGGCAATATCATCCCTGCAAGGTTCCAAAGCCAGGTATGCTGCTTGCCGAATTTCCACTTGGCCCCGCTCTGCTCCAGCATCTCAACAAGTCGCTTGCCAACTACTTCCTGTTTGTAATCTACCGTGAAGGAAGCTGTCGCCTTTCCGCCACGCGAGGTAATACCCGCCTGATTAAACCTGCCTGTTAGCTCTGTTTCGCCAATCTCGACGCTCTCGATTTGATTATTCTTAAGATACCGCGCAAAATCATCCCAACTGATACTGTCGATGTTCTGCCACTGCTGCAATAACATCAGGACCGTAACTATCAAAATTGGAATTATCAACCAGCCAATCGGCCCACGCTTATAACCCGGCAGCGGCGCTTTTTTGCCCTTTTTGCCTCCTCGGCCGTAAAACCGCTGGTTTGAATTCCTGTGCTGGTTGTTACTCATCTCTTGCATCTCGTAAATAAGAGTATACGCAATCAAATATGCTATGGCTCTTATCTTCTTATGTTTGACCTTATGTTTCTACCACTGCTTTTCCATCAATTCTACGATTCTTTCTGCTAGTTTGTTTGCTGCAAGGCTTGATGCATAGCCAAAACCCTGATTTTGCCACTCAGAATAGGTTGCAGAGGCACTTACTGTCTTGCTATCTATCAGCAGCGCCCCTGTCTTAAGATTTTTCCAGTTAACCACAGCCTGCAGTACCACTTCTTTTTCCAATGCCCGTCCGGTCTCTCGTTCGGCGCTGAGCACCGTTTGATTGACCGTTACAATCTGTCCGCTTATCACTGTGTCCGCCCGGTCCCTGCTGGAAATTATTTTATACGGCGTCTGAGCTTCAATACGTTTTGCCAGGGCATCGGTCAGGTCATACTCAACTCCCCGCCAAAAGCTTTGGTTATCAAACATCTCCACGTAAACGCTGGTCACATCCTGCGGGAAAACCGACTCGTTGGAGTAGCCCCCCAATCCGGAACATCCGCAAAAACCCAAACACGCCGCAACAATCAAAGCTAAAAGATTTGCAAAACTCCACGCCAGTCGCAACCCGTCTTTCTTAGTACTTCCCTTTTCCATCTTTTACCTTTTCACCGAATTTCTATTTCACATCCGCCCAATCAATCATTCACCTTTATTCGCTTTACCAATTTCCCTGCCACAGTCTCAGGCCAATTATCCGTAACCATCTGATAATAAAAATTAGCTGCCTGCTTGCTGCCGGTTTGTTGATAGTACTGCCCAATGCCAAATTGCTTGTAGGCTATTTGCTCATTTATCTGTTTAAGCTTGGCATCGATTTGCATCTCTTCGGCTTCTTTGGGGTATCGCAACTTAAAATTCTCATAGTAGCTCTTTGCGCTAACCAGACTTGAGCCGTCATACTTGGGGCCCCTATATGCAGCGTGCTTACATCGGGCCATTGCCAGCAATGCGTCTTTGCCGATTTGACCTGTTGGCCACTGCGACGAAATCTCCGACCACTTGGCGTATGCATCATTGAACCTTTTCCTTTTTTCATAGCTCTTCGCCACTGCCAATGCCGCTTTTTCTGCAATCGGCGCCCCGCCTGCGCGGTCGACGATCCTTTCCATGATTTTTTCGCCTTCGGCGTATCCTCTTATCCTAAACAGCCCAAGCACCGTCTTCTTTCGGCCGGCCAGAAAAGCCGTACCTATGGCAAATTCCCTGTCCAAAACAGCTTCGTAAAACTCGCTCTTGGGGTATTCATCTAAAAACTTATTATAGCTCCTGATCGCCTTGACAAATTTTCCCTTGGAAAAAAGCAGCTCCGCTTTGATAAAGGCGTCCAAATCAGGCCCAGTGACTTCAGGAAAGTCTTTTTTGAGCGTCGAGAGTGCCTTGCCGACAGCTTTTGTTTCGCCCATATTGACCAATCGTTTAATTTCAGCCACTGCCAGCAGATATTTATCCGCCACGGCGGATTTATCTTCATCTTTACCTGACACGGCCTTCCAATTCTGGCCCTGGTCCATCCGCCATGTTTCCGCGGCAATTATCGGCGCAGCCGGCCATAGTGAGATTACAGCCGCCATTAAAAGTAGTCTTTTGCATCCAAGCATAATTTTATGTCTCCGATAATATTGAATTTCGGCCATTGCTACTCTGCGAAGCGGCGCTTCGCTGCGAAGCACGAGAAACCGCAATCGCTGAACATTATACGCCTTTTTATAATCATTGCAAACCGCTTTTTAAATATAGTGTTCTTGGATTTTCCCGGCAAAATCGCAGCTTTAAGCTATTGAGATGCTGTATCCCTCCCCCAACTTTAATTTTAGGATTTCTTATCCAGCTTACGCTGTTCACTCCCCTTTGTCGGCAAACCAGTTGCTTCAAGCAGCCTCCACCCCGATGGCAGAATCACCGCAGCTATCAGTACCTTCAAAATATCGCCCACTATGAAAGGATACAGGCCGACAGTCAAGGTGGCTTTGTTAAAACCCATCAGACAGAACAGCACACCAAGCCCAAAAGCGTACAAAGTGACATTACCCAAAAGCATCGCCAAAATAGTTGTCCAAACTCTCCTGTCCCATCCCCTCTCAGCGAGAAATCCCGTAACATACGCGGCAAAGATAAAACCAATCAGATATCCACCCGTCGGCCCGAACAGCACCCCAAGTCCGCTTCTTCCCATCGCAAATACACCAAGTCCGGCCGCCCCCTCCATTATGTACGCAAGCACACACAAACTCCCGCGCCAGCTCCCAAGGAGCACCCCTATCACCAACACCGCAAAGGTCTGCCCGGTAACAGGAACCGGACTGAAAGGCAGTACCACAGCTAACCTCGCACACAAACCAATCAGCAAAGACCCGCCGACGATTAAAGCAATATCATAAAGCAAGGCACGCCTTTTCTCGCCAGGCCGCAAAAAATCCGCATAAGTCATACTCACCAGCATATCCTCTCCGACAATAAAATCCTCAGTCACCCAATAACAGGTTTTTAATCCTTTGCCAACACAGCAGAAAGATATAAACTTACCATCAACCCCCTATTATATGCCAAATACTCCCCGGCGTCAAATAGCACCTTGCCAAGCTCACTTGACTCAGACAAAAAACGCCACTTAACAATTCGCTCATGCCAGCCAAACAAATTTAGGGTCAATCGTCCCATATTATAGCCGCCATCAATACAGGAACCAAAGGGTCGAAAAAAATTTTCGACTCGCCAATTTTTGTTAGGGTTTCCGTTAGGGTTTTTACTCACACATTACCGATACAAATAATTACAGTAGTTGCCGGCCTGCCCTCCGTAGCTTTCTCGTGCTTCGTAGCGAAGGCAGCCTTCGCTGACTTCGCAGAGTAGTAAGCGAAGGAGGGCGTGGACAATTTGCCGATAGTTACAATTGGAGCAAAATGGACCGTTATCCAAATAGACAAATTGGGCCTATATGCAAATTCGGACCGGGTGGCGATTTCATCTCTATTTGGCCGTCCGAGCGGTTCGACCGTCCTGAGCTCACCGCCGAAGGGTCGTCACAGTTCTCAACAAACCGTCTGACCAAATTGCTGGCTTCGCTAAATAAAATCATAGATAAACTGGTTGGTCCCGAATCCTATACCGATTTAGCCGTCCCGACAGATATCCAAACTACCGCAGGCCTTGTCCTTGCCGATAAGCGGTTCGACCGTCCTGAGCTCACCGCCGAAGGGCTATTCGCCGACGATTGCAGAATTGGCATCACAACTATACATCAGCCGAAGCACAGTATTCGAGCATATCGCAGAACTGCGAAAAAAAGGTCTGCTTTCGGCTTATGCCTGCAGGGCTCGCTCTTCGAAATTAACCTCAAAAGCGCATGAATTGCTTGACTATGCTGCCAACCACAGGACTTCGGCTGAGCTCAGTCGAAGCCCCCCGATTCCTGCCCTCAACCATCGACAGCTATCCCTTTTTTGGGCAGAGTAGCTGCCGGCCTGCCCATCGAAGCCATTGAAAATAGAGAGCATCTGTCCCCTCAGTTCTCACTTCGGAACCAGTGATGACATTTTTGCTCTTGAGGTAAAAGGCGACAGTATGGTCGGCGATGACATCCGCGACGGTGATTATGTAATTTGCCGCCGCACTTCCTCAGCCGACGATGGCCAGCTCGTTGTTGCTCTGGTCGACAATGAAAATGCAACGTTGAAAAGATTCTACAAAGAAAAAACCCAGGTCCGGTTGCAGCCGGCAAATGACGATTATCAGCCAATTTATTCGGACAACTGTCGAATCGAAGCTGTTGTTGTAGGATTGGTCAGAAAACTTTAGGTCTGTCTATAAAGCTAAACAATCGCTGAATCACTAAAAAGCCTGTTGGTGACTGGTTTTACGCCTGTCTTCCCTTAAAAACTTCAGCCACTTTGCCCAAGCCTTGTTGTAAATCCCATTGGAAGTAAAAAACCCGTCGTTATGCCCGCCGAAAGTCTCTACAAACTCTTTCGGCTCGTTCGCAGCTTCATACAACTGCAAACCAAACTCGAATGGTATAATTTCGTCATCCCTGCTGTGGATTATCATCACAGGGCAATGAACATCTTTGATATAATCAATCGTGCTATAGTTAAATCTGGCAAACCACCTTACCGGCAGATAAGGGTAATATTTTCTCCCCATTTCGATGTACGACGTAAAAGCACTTTCAACAACCAAGCCCCCGACCTTGACCTTTTCTGCCAGATGCGCAGCTATACTTGCTCCTAAAGACCAGCCGGAAACGATAATGTTGTCTGCTGATATTTTTTTCTCCTCCGTCAGCCACTTATAAGCAGCCTTCGCATCGAGGTATGTTCCTTCTTTGCTGGCCTTACCTTCACTGCCGCCGTAACCACGATAATCGAAAATAAAACAGTTCAGCCCAAAATTATGCAGAAAATTTATAATGTCCAGACAGTGCATCATATTGCCCCCGTTGCCGTGACAAAACAGCACTGTAAAATCGGAGCTCTTGCCCGGGATATACCAGCCGCTAAGCTTCACTCCGTCGGCGCTTTTGAATGTCACCTGGTCAAATGCCAGTCCTAATTCGGCGGGCGTGTACGAAACCTCGCGCACCGGATAGTACAATAACGTCGGCTGCATAAAATAGAGCAGCAAACCAAAAAACAAATACACGCCCAGCACTATTACAGCGATAGATATCAGTAATGAAGCCATTCTCTTTCCCTGCATTGGTAAATGCCCATTGACATCTGATATAGATAGCTAGTTTCCGATAATCAATGGTACAGCCTTGGTGCATTTTAAGTTGCCCAAGTCCGCAAAACAAGCTACAATTTCAGAGATGCTCGAAAGAAGAAAAACCATAACGGTCAGCGTGGGCTCGGTTAAGATTGGCTCTTCGGTCCCCATTGTCATTCAATCGATGACCAAGGTGCCGACCACTGATATTGCGCGTGTCTACGAGCAGATAAACCAACTTACCCAGGCCGGCTGCCCCTTGGTGCGGATTGCCGTTCCAACGAGGGCCGACACCGCCGCCTTTGCAAAGATTGTCCAAAAGGCAAATGTTCCCTTAATCGCTGATGTCCACTTCAGTCCGGACCGAGCCATCGAAGCTATCGAAGCAGGTGCAGCCAAAATTCGGCTCAACCCCGGAAATATAAAAGACCGGCAAAGCATCTATCGAATAATAGATGCAGCCAAAATGCATAAAATCGCAATTCGCATCGGCGTAAACGAGGCAAGCATCAGAAACCTGAAAACTCAGGATGTCCCTGTCCAAAAACGAATCGCCCTGATGCTCAGAGAAATGAAAAAATATGTCCGCCTTTTTGAAAATCGCGGTTTTACTCAACTGGTTCTCAGCGCAAAAAGCAGCGACACTCTAAGAACCATCGAAATCAACCGTTGCATCGCCGAGGCATTTAATTACCCAATTCACCTCGGCCTGACCCACGCGGGCCTGCCCGAAGATGCCCAAATACCGTCAGCTGCTCGCCGAAGGCATCGGCGACACTATCCGCGTAAGTGCTGCAGGTAACCCCGTCACGGAAGTCGAGATTGCAAAACAGATTCTAATCACGCTGGGTCTGTTCAAACGTTCGACTCCGGAGCTGATAGTTTGCCCGACATGCGGCCGGTGCGAAATCGATTTAATCAAGCTGGCCCGCCAGGTTAAGAAGACCCTTGCCGGCGTTAATAAACCACTGCGTATTGCGGTGATGGGGTGCATCGTCAACGGCCCCGGCGAAGCCGCCGACGCTGACCTGGCCATCTGCGCAGCAAAAAATAAGGCCTTTATCTACCGCAGCGGCCGAAAAATCTCCATCGTGCCCGAAAACAAAATCATCCCCGCGATGCTAAAAGAACTGCAAAACTTCTAACCCCCCGCTAAGTTCATACACTTAGCGCCGCTCCAAGAGAAACATCCCGACCATTTGCTATCTACTTCTAGTCGTTCTCTGATGCGTTCGTTCCCATCGACTTAGTATACGATGATAACGATTTGTTTTCGTCGCCAACTTTCTGCGCAAAACTCTCGAACTTGCCGAAAATCATCTTACCCGCAGAAGTCTGCAGCGAGCTGGTTATAGTAATGACCACATCCCGCCCAATCTTGTTGCGAGCAGATTCGACCACAACCATCGTTCCATCGTCCAGGTAACCGATACCCTGCTCTGCCTCTTCGCCGGGCTTTATAATCTTCACTTTCATTGACTCTCCCGGCAGAGCAACGGTCTTTAGCGAATTGGCCAAATCATTTATATTCAGTACGTCCACATCACGCACCTGTGCAACCTTGCTGAGGTTATAGTCCGTGGTTGCCAGACGTCCGTTGCAGTTTTTGGCAAACACAACCAGTTTCTGGTCAACGCCGGTGACATCCTCGGCCTCCGGAATTATCGTGTCATCTATCTCAATGTCAATGTCCGGGTTATCCTGCATCAATTTAAGTATATCCAGTCCCCTTCTGCCGCGGTTGCGCTTAAGCTTGTCCGCGGAATCCGATATCAAATGAAGCTCGTTGAGAACAAAACGCGGAATAATCAGCGGCGCATCGAACAATTTGCTTTTGTACAGGTCCGCTATTCGGCCATCTATTATCGCCGACGTATCCAAAACCAGCGGCCTGGTGCCTTTGGTCTGCTTGGCAAATTCAACATACGGAACAACAAATCGCACATCGTCCTTCGTCCTCATCACTATACTGATGACAAGATAACATATACATATCCCCATCATCCATCTGACCGCCTGGAGCGCGGTAGGACTCAAACCTATATTGTAAATCTCGTTTACCATGCCCAGCACCGGCGACAGTGCCCAGCTTATAAACATACCGACCAGAAGCCCGAAAAACACCCCCGCCAGCGCCGCCAGGAACTTCTTCGGCGTAAAAACATCCACAAAAAACGCCAGCATCGCCAGCCCAAGACCGCTCCAAAGGATCGCAGTAAAATTTGCCCTGCCAACTTCCCCCGAAACATCCGGTAAAGTTATGTTAACAACTATGACTGCGGCAATAATGATAATAAAAATAGCTCTGAAGACCCAAATTAACATGTTCTAAACCTCCCAAAATATGATATTTAGTTCTATTTTATGATTACAGCAATTATACCCTGCCCCCAAACCATTAGCAACAATTACATCAAGCTTCCAGCCAACTGACTTAAATATCGGCCTATTCGACCCTGCCCCATTAGTCTGCCATTAGTCCGCAAAGCGGAAAATAAATTCCCGGGGGGCTGCGGTGACAACAGTTTTTACCAGCTCGGTACCGGCGGGTTTGATAACGGTTAAAACCGTGCGAAAATTGCTAAAATCATGAGAATTTCTATAAATTTTACTTTACATTCAGCTTGGCAGGTGGGTATAATGGTTAGGATTTCGGAGGCGGTCACAGATGGAAACAAGGGAGGATAATCTTATGAAAAAGTCAATTTTTGCATCAGCACTACTGGTCTGTTTATTTGCTTTTTGCGCGTCAAACGCACAGGCGGAGCTGATAATCATCAACATTACCGCAACGGTGGACATTGTGAACGATTTTGGTAATTACCTCGAAGGTAAAATCCACGTCGGCGACACCATCACCGGCTCATATACCTATGAGTCCACAACATGGGATTCTAACCCCTCTTCAACCATTGGAGATTATGAGCACTATTCCGCACCAGCCGGTATTTCACTGAGTGTCGGGGGGTTTAATTTCAAAACCGACCCAGCCGCTGTCAACTTTCTCGTTGAGATCACTAATGATTACCCACCAAATGATGATTATTTTTTATTGAGTTCAAATAATCTCCCTCTTTCCAATGGTACACTGGTGGAGAGCATTTCGTGGTGGCTCTCAGATTCTACCGGCGCCGCACTTTTAAGCGATGCTTTGCTGGTTACAGCACCTGTCTTGAGCCGATGGCAGATAAATCAGTTGGACATGGGTTATTCTGGTGCTTATTTAGTTCGTTCTCAGGTTACAAGTGCCATTCTTATCCCTGAGCCTTGTACGATGTTATTACTTAGTCTGGGGACGATACTGCTTATAAAACGCTATAGTTAACAAACCTCAAATTTCCCAAACACCTCACTAATTTTCAAGGAGGATCGCAAATGTTATCAAAGAAATGGAATTTTGTGGTTGGATTGTTTTTTGTCTTTCTCGTTACCAATCTTTCTATAGCTGACTGGAAAGATAATGCCAAGGCGGTAAAAATCTCCGGCGGAGCAGACCACTCGCTTGTTCTTACCGAAGATAAGCACCCATGGGGTTGTGGCTATAATCTTTATTACCAACTCGGACTAGGCGACCAAAACAACCGGTGGACCCCTGTGCGTGTTCACGGATTCAACAATAATGGCTTTCTGGGGGACATAAATGATGTCAGTGCGGGCTATATCCATTCTCTTGCCCTTGATGCAAACAGTTCAGTATGGGCATGGGGTTATAATATGGAATTATTTGCATAATTTTATCTGGAATTTGGGTCAGGTTAATGGTATAATAAACAACTGTTTTGGGAAAGAAAGCGAAAAGGAGGAAAATCATGAAAAACACAATCATATCTGTAATGGCCATTGTCGCTTTTGGATTTTTTCTGCCAAATGCGCAGGCGGAGCTTATAATCATCAACATTACCGCAACGGTGGACATTGTGAACGATTTTGGTAATTACCTTGAAGGTAAAATCCACGTCGGCGACACCATCACCGGCTCATATACCTACGAATCAACAACCCCAGACTCAGAACCAGCGCTAAAGGTAGGAGATTATTGGCACTATGCTTTGCCAGCAGGTGTCTCACTTACCGTTGGTGGTTTTGAGTTCAGAACCAATCCGAGCAATGTCTCTTTCCTCGTAGAAGTTGTTAATGATTATCCAACAGGTGATGATTATGGATATATAAGTTACAATAATCTTCCTCTTTCCAACGGTACCTTGGTTGATTACATCTCATGGCATCTTCACGATACTACTGGTACTGCTCTCTCGAGCGATTCACTGCCTGCAACTGCTCCTAAATTCTTAAGTCAGTGGCAGTATAATGATCTGATCCTAGAAGGTGAGCATAGCGGGTATGGTATTGATGCGACGGTAACCTCAGCAGAAGTTATCCCCGAGCCGGCAACAATACTATTGTTCGCGGTAGGGACAATACTTTTTAGAAAACGTATCTAACCACAAATTTTTTTCACCTCATAGTTTAAGGAGGAAAATCATGACAAAAAAAACAATCTTATCGCTGGTCGTAATTTTGGTCTGTGGCATGGCCTTTTTTGCGCCTATGGCACAGGCGGAACTAATCACCATCAACATTACCGCAACGGTAAATTATCTGGAGGATTTCGGTAATTACCTCGAAGGTAAAATCCACGTCGGCGATACCATAACCGGCTCGTACACCTATGAGTCCACAACGCCAGATACAAACCCCTTTGACGACCCGACTGTTGGAGATTATTGGCACTATGCTCAACCTGCAGGTATATCGCTGACTGTTGGTGGTTTTGATTTCAAAACTGACCCTACTAATGTCAATTTTCTTGCTAGCATCGGAAATAACCACTCAGGAAGAGATGTCTATTTGATGAGAAGTTACAATAATCTTTCTCTTTCTAATGGTACTGGTGTTGACTACATTTCCTGGCAGCTTGACGACCATACTCAAACCGCATTCTCCAGCGATGTCTTACCTGCAACTGCTCCTATCTTGAGTCAATGGCAATTTAATAATTTACGCATTGACAGAGTAGGCGATTATCTGATAGACGCCCAAGTAACCAACGCTATTGTTATTCCTGAACCTACTACATTGCTGTTACTTTTATTGGGAGCGGTAGCAATAAAAAACGTTAAGCATTTCTAGACTTAAAAGAGTTAATATTTACAATTCTTCATGGAGGAACAAAAATGTCAATGAAATTACACGCTGTAATTGTTGGGTTATTTGTTATCGTTTTTGCCGCAATTTCTATTGCGGATGTGAAAAGTGATGCAAAAATAACATCAATTTCCGCCGGACAAAACCATTCTCTAATTCTTACACAAAACAAGTTTTCTTGGGGTTGTGGTTACAATAGCTATTATCAACTTGGTGTAGGAGACCAAAACAACCGGTGGACACCTGTGCGTGTTCACGGATTCAACAATAATGGCTTTCTGGGAGACATAAATGATGTCTCTGCAGGCAATATCCATTCTCTTGCCCTTGATGCAAACAGTTCAGTATGGGCATGGGGATATAACTACTATGGACAAATTGGAGATAATTCTCAATACGTTGCTTACACTCCTGTACTTGTTCACGGCGTGAACAATTCCGGTTATCTTAAAAATATCGTTGCCATTTCAGCGAGTCAAAATGGTGAGCATTCATTGGCGACAGATTCCAATAATCTGTGTTACGCCTGGGGATTCAACAACAAGGGGCAATTAGGGGACGGCTCTACCGTTGATAAACTCACCCCTATCAAGGTTCACGCAGGCGAGCAAAACCCAGGACACCCAAATTATGATATACAGGACATCGTTTCTGTTTCTGCCGGCGAAGACCATTCAATGGCTCTGGATGCGAACGGCCTTGTATATACCTGGGGACAGAATAGCTACGACAAAGATGGCATAAGTAAAGGCAGACTCGGCGCGGGCAACACAACCGCAGACTCCAACAACCTGCCAGTGAAAGTCCACGGCGTCAATAATACAGGATACCTTGAAAATATAGTAGCCGTCTCCGCAGGATGGAATCATTGCATGGCGATGGAGGACTATAATCTTTTTGACCCGAATTATAAAGGCAGGGTCTACACTTGGGGCTGGGGCGGCAGCACATCCTATTCTGCCGGCGGCAGACTAGGCAACGGCTCAACCACCAACCAGCCGACACCCGTAAGGGTCAAGGCAGGCGAGCAAGACCCAAACGACCTCGAAGGAATAATCGCCATTGCTGCCGGCGAGGGACATTCAATGTTTCTCACCGCCGGTGGCCAAGTCCTCTGCACAGGCGACAACACTTCTGGCCAGCTAGGCAATAACACAACAACCACTTCGACGGTTCCGGTGAAGGTCCTCGGCCGAGATGGAGTAGGCTACCTCAATGATATTGTTGCTATCTCCGCGGGAGCCTGGCACAGTCTGGCACTCGATAGAAATGGCACTGTATGGGCCTGGGGCAGGAATAACACCGGTGTCTATGCCACCGGCCGGTTGGGACTTGGTAGCTCCAGTACCATCACCCTTACCCCCCAGCCTGTACATGTGGTTTATAATCTGACAAAACAAAATTTCTGCTTCACAATAGCCGAGGCTATAAACTCCGCTGACAACAACAACATTATCGAGGCCTCAAAAGGCACGTATTTCGAGCAGGTGAACTTTCCCGACAAACACCTGACCCTGCGAAGCACCGACCCGAATGACCCAACCATTGTGGCCGGTACAGCTATTCATATTCGAGCCTCAGCTGGTAATGATTATACCGTGAGAATCATCAACAATGCCGGGTCCGTACTGGCTGGATTTAGACTCACAGGAGGAACTTACGCTCCTGTATACTGTGGATATTCATCATCCGTCAAAATTACCAACTGCGCTATCAGCGATGCCGTTTATGGAATAGTATGCAAGAATGCCGGCGTTGATATAACAGCCTGCGACGTCAATACTCCTGAAGGGATATATTTCAACCCAAATTCAAATTCCGATGTCAATATAACCAGTTGCAACTTCGACTGCAGCAATGACGCAATACATTGCCAACATTCCACTATCAACGTAAGCGACTGTAACATTGTCGGCGGTTTTATAGGGGTAAATTCTGATGCGTCCATGTCTACCGTGGCCGGCAGTGTGATTAGAAACTGCTCCGGCTTTGGGATAGATTCAAGTGATTCCGGGCTTAATGTAGTCGATTGCAATATCAGCGGAAACGGAAATGGAATTATGTATAACCCAGGTCACGACCTCTATTCCATAAGTATAGCCAACTCTATTATCGAAAACAACTCAGGGAATGGAATCAAATTTGGATGTAGTGATTATGAGCGGGACCTATCCCCGGAAGTTTCTATACATAACAATGTAATTAGAAGCAATTACCGTGGGATAGCCTTTTATAGTGTCGTGGAAGGGACAAGGCAGGGGATTGTAGCAAATTATATTGAAGCCTACATAACCAATAACCTGATATATGACAACGCTGAGGAGGGAATATACCTGTGGATCACGGATATGGATTTCAATGCTTATATTCGTAACAATACTATTACCAAAGACGCTAATGGAATCGTCCTGTTTTATGAAGACACTGGGTATAATCCATATTCCGGGTATATACCCCAATTCCCTTACGTAGATATAAAAAATTGCATCCTGTGGGGCAATTCTTCGTACGATATTATACGCAGCGATTGTTACCCAGAGCGTTGCTACACGTTCGGGGTATCTTATTCCTGCATCGAAGATGGCTACGCCGGCGAGACTAATATCAACACCGACCCATGCTTTGTTAATCCTGAAAACGATAATTTCCATCTCGACCCGAATTCGCGTTGTATCGACAGCGGGAATTCGTCTGGTATTCCTGATACCGAAACTGACATCGATAGCGAAGAGCGGGTGATAGATGGCGACGCTGACGGCATTGCTGTTGTCGATATGGGCGCAGACGAATTCTACTGGCCTAAGGCCGACTTCAACCATGACGAAATCGTTAATTTTCTCGATTACGCCATCCTTGCAAAGGCATGGCGAACAGCCTCCGGCAATCCGGGTTACAACGAGACCTGCGACCTCCAGAATGATAACCATATCGACTGCAACGACCTCGCCCTGTTCTGCGATGATTGGCTCTGGCAGGCCCCATGGGGCGAAGGCGTAGGTGAGATGATGATGGGCGGCGAAGGTATGAGCGAAAGTCTGGTTGTTACGGAAGAGGCTCTCCTTTTTGAACCACTGCCCGAGCCGCCTGCATCACAGATGACATCAGCGGAAGTCGAACAGTTACTAAATAGGCTTACGGAAATCTGGCTCAATAACGAAAAATTCAGGCAAGGTGTGGATTATGATGTCTTGCTCCGACTCATGGAACACCTGAAAAAACAAGCTGAATAAAAAAGATAAGCGACTTTGGCCAAAGGGCCGACTAAAACAGTCGGCCCTTTTTTCCGCCGCGGTTGTTATACGTATCGTAATAATTAAATGCGTCTTAAAACTGCGACTGCAAATCGTTCGTGCCTATAAAAAAACACCCGGTATCCCGCAAACCCTTACTTTAAATTCCTAAAAACTCGACAATATCTGGTTGCTGTTTTTGTCAATCTAAGTACTATGTAGGCTTAAGAAGATTTAAGTTATGCACGACGAAACGGGAAAATATCGAATTTTTATCAGCGCCGCCGAGCCGAGCGCCGACGCACACTGCGCCGGTCTCATAACTGCTTTGAAAAAAACCAGTTATAATATCGAATTTGTCGGCGTAGGCGGTCCAAAAATGGAATCGGCAGGCTGCCGCCTGCTGGAAAACACCATCGGCAAAGCTGCTATGGGGTTTAATGCATTTCGCCACATCGCTTACTTCTACAAGTTGATAAGGCATATTGCCATTTATCTAAAAAACAACAAGGTCGACCTGGTCATCGTTTGCGATTCGCCGGCTTTTAATTTCCACATCGCAAAAGCAGCAAAAAAAACGGGCATCAAGACCCTATTCTATGTCGCGCCGCAGTTATGGGCATGGGGCCAGTGGCGAATAAAAAAGCTTAGAAAGTACTGCGATAAACTCTGCTGCATCCTGCCTTTCGAACAGGATTGGTTCGCCCAAAGAGGTATCGACGCGGTCTTTGTGGGTAATCCGCTGCTGGAGGAATTAAACAAGGACTTGAGCCGCTGCAGAAAAAAATATGCCGCTTTCGAACCGGAGCAAGCGACGATTGCGCTTATGCCCGGCTCACGGGCCGCTGAAATAAATTCGCTTTGGCCACCAATGCAGCGGATAGCAGCCCGCATAAAGCGAAAGCACCCCAATGTCACTTTCACAGCCGTGGCTGTTGACGAACAAGGAAAAGATATTCTAAAATCGATGCAAGTCATTGGCTTTAAGTGCAAATATGTAATCGGTTCGGTCAGCGAGACTGCCCGCGTTGCGGACCTGTCAATCGTCGCCAGCGGCAGTGCCACTCTGGAAGTCGCTGCTTCCGGGTGCCCTATGGTGGTAATGTATCAATCAAGCAAAATACTATGGCTCCTGTTAGGCCGATGGCTGGTAAAAACAAAATACCTCTCTCTGGTCAATATCCTGGCAGGTAAAGACCTCGTGCCGGAGTTTATGCCGTACTTCTCCTCGATTGACCCTGTCGTCGAAACTGCCCAACAGCTCCTGGAGGATAGGGACAGATTAGTCCGCACCAGCAGCGAGCTTGTCAGGCTGGCAGAATCTTTAGGGCAAACCCGTGCATCAGAAAAAGTCGCCCAGATAGCAGCTAACATGCTCCTTAGTAATGAACACGCAGAACATCCGAAAAATTGACGCCGCAGCCACCTTCGCCTGCATCGGTGCCCTGCTATGCTGGTCGGTGGGACCGGTTTTTATAAAACTTCTTACAGGCTGCCTTGACCTGTGGACACAAAATCTGCTGCGATATTTGGTGGCGTGTCTGTTCTGGCTCCCATTTCTGGCGCTCGCCTTCAAAACAGGACAGCTTGATAACAGGGTTTGGCGCAAAGCCCTTTTGCCGCTCGCGCCAAACCTCGTTATGCAGTCCCTCTGGGCCGGCGCTTTTTACTACATCGAGCCTGCCTTTATGAACCTGCTGACGCAATCATCTATTATCTGGATAGCAGGGTTCTCACTGATATTCTTCGCCGACGAAAGGGTGCTGGTAAAAAGCAGACGCTTTTGGCTGGGGATGGCACTATCGATAATCGGAGTGGTCGGGGTAATGGTGTGCAAGGAAAACTTTGCCGCTGCCAAGACCATGACCGGCATAGGTATCGCCCTTGCGGCAGCTGTGATGTGGGGGGTATACGCGGTCTGTGCAAGGATAGCTTTCAGGGACATCGACTCTCGAATCGGTTTTTCGGTGATAAGCATCTACACTACCAGCGGGCTTTTTGTGCTGGCCGTCCTGTTTGGCAGAATACAGGATTGCCTGAATATCCCAACTCAGTCGTGGGTCTATATCGTCGTTTCGGGGGTGTTGGCCATTGCCTTCTCCCACGTATTGTATTATGCGGCCATAAGACGCATCGGGGCAACTATTCCTTCGCTTGTGCTGTTATCGACACCTTTCACCGTGCTTGCGATTTCCAGACTCGTATTTGGCGAATCGCTCAACGGCTTTCAATGGCTCTTCGGCATGATTCTGATATCCGGCTCAGCACTGGCAATCTGGGCCCAGCAGCATCTAAAATAATACCAGGGCGTATTTTCAATATCACATTAAAGGGGCTTTTAGGGCAACACAGAAACGCTGCATAAAGCAGTAAGAAATAAATTGGGGCGGGTTAACCCTATAGTAAGACTAACCTTACAGGCAAGCTAGCCGAATAATAAATGAAACAGCTGCCGACAATTGCACTTTTTACCGGGGTATGCGAAAAAAAATTGTTTGACACTCCGAACTTACCGGCAATAAAATCGTAGAAAAAGGGAGTGAATTCTTTTTCATCTTGGAGCAGTCGGCTCCGGCAGTTATTTCAAAGGTCTAGGCAATTGAGAGGAAAAATAATGAAGACTTGCGATTTAAGACAAAACAGAGGCAATAGGGTTTTCTCTTCAATTTCAATTCCCCTGATATTCTTTCTTTTAGTCAGCTCGGTGCCGGTCCTTGCAGCAGACACCAACAGCATCGATTCGCTGCGCCGGATGGGTAAGGCATTCGCCTCAATCGCCGAAAAAGCCTCGCCGGCTGTTGTCGGCATAAAAGTCGAAAAGACCGTCTCACAGGAGTCTCCGGAAATACGCGGTTTCCCGTTCGGTGAGCCGTTTGACCCTTTCGATGACGATTTCTTTGACTATTTCTTCCGTCGCCAGCTTCCTCGCAGCCGAACACCTCGCCCGAAAGCACGCCAGCTTGCTCAGGGGTCCGGTTTTATTATCTCGCCGGATGGCTATATCCTCACAAATAATCATCTCATCGGTGATGCCGAAAAAGTCACCGTCAAACTCGGAGAAAATACCGAGCTCGAGGCAAAAGTTATCGGTACAGACCCTGAATCCGATGTCGCCGTCATAAAAATCGACAGAGATAACCTCGCCTTTCTTGAATTGGCCAACTCCGATTCCCTCGAGGTCGGTGAATGGGTTATCGCCATTGGCAATCCTTTCGGCCTGAGCCACTCCGTCACCGCCGGCATCGTAAGCGCCAAAGGCAGAAGCGGTTTCAGGATTGCCGATTATGAGGATTTTATCCAAACCGATGCCGCGATAAACCCGGGCAATTCCGGCGGACCTCTGCTCAACCTCGATGCAAAGGTCGTTGGAATCAATACCGCTATCGTCAGTCGGACAGGCGGCAATCTGGGCATCGGCCTGGCAATCCCGATAAATATGGCAAAAACTGCGTACGAACAGCTTGTTAAAGGCGGAACTGTTGTGCGAGGTTTTCTCGGCGTGAACATTCAGGACTTGACCGCCGAACTGGCCAAATCTTTTAACTTAAAAGAAACCAAAGGTGTCATTATTGCAGAAGTTACCAAGGATTCTGCCGCTGAGAAAGCCGGGCTAAAACAAGGCGACATCGTCGTCGAGTTTGACGGCAGACCTGTCGACAAGGCAAGTGTCCTGCAAAGCAGGGTCGCAACGCTAAAACCTGGCACTAGTGCAAAAATTGTTGTGCTTCGGGACGGCGACCGCAAGGAGTTTAATGTGGAACTCGGCAAACGCCCGCCAAAAGACCAGCTCGCCGCCGCTGGCAAATCACAAACTCTGGAGCAATTAGGTATCAGCGTCCAGAATCTTACCAACGAAATGGCTGAGCGTTTCGGCTATCAGGGGCTCAGTGGAGTTGTGGTTGCAGAGGTCGAGCCAGGCTCACTCGCTGAACTTGCCGGTATTACGCCGGGGACACTCATCACGGAAGTTAACCGAAAGCCGGTCAAAAACACAAAGGAGTTTGGCGAGGCTGTTGAACAAGCCTCCAAGGAAGGGGCGGTTCTGTTGCTGCTAAAAGATGAGCAATCTACACGCTTTGTCGTATTGACATTGCCGAAGAAATAAACCACAAAAAGAAAAAAACATCCGATAATATCCCTTAACCCCGTGTAAAACACGGGGTTTTTTATTTTACGCCGGCTTTCAACATAAGCGACAGAGCCATCCGCCAATTTTTGAAATCAGATAAATTTATTGTCACCTGGCAATCCCAACATTAAACTTACCGGCATATGTTTGGCAGAATATTATCCTTTTATACAAAGTACTTCGCTGTCTGGGTGATATTAATGGGGCTGGTCGCTTACCTGTATCCCGCACCATTCGTCTGCTTAAAACCATATATGGATTGGTTTTTTGCTCTGACAATGTTTGGCATCGGGGCAGTATTGGAAGTCGATGACTTCAGACAAATAGCAAAAAAACCAACCGTTGTTTTGATAGGTACATCTGCGCAGTATATCCTTATGCCGCTGGGGGCCTTTGCCCTAGCTAAAGCATTCAGATTGCCGCCTGATATTGCCGCCGGACTGGTACTGACTGCCGCTGCTCCTGAAGCAATGTCAAGCGGAGTTATAAGTTATATTGCCAAGGCCGATGTGGCATATTCGGTTTCACTGACAATTGTTTCGACGCTGTTGTGTCCCCTGGTGACGCCAGGCCTGACTTTTCTGCTGACCGGCAGAGCCATTCAATTTGACTTCTGGACTATGGTGGTCGGTCTGCTGGAAATGGTTATAGTGCCGCTCTTCGCGGGATTCGGCATCAGGTATTATTTTAAAAACAAAATAGAAAAGGTCCTGGCTGTTTTCCCAGCCGTCTCGGTAACGTTCATAATATTTATCTGCTCACTGGTAATAGCCCTTAACAGAAATTACCTGATACTGATAACCGGACTGATTCTGGCGGCAGATTTAATATTGAATATCTACGGAATGATAACCGGCTACTGGGTCGGAGTGCTCTTCCGAATGGACATCAGGAAAAGACGGACACTTGCGATTGAGATCGGAATGCAGAATGCCGGACTGGGGACAGTCTTGGCACTGAAATATTTCGGCGAAAAGGCGGCGATACCAGCAGCAGCATTTGTGTTTATCTGCATTATTACAGCATCTATAATGGCTGAAATCTGGCAAAGAAAACCAACCGCCCAGTGACATAATTTGACATCGCAATTGCGCAGAAGCAGAAACAGTTACATCATCAATAAAACAACTCCGCTGGATTCGCAGGCAAATTTCATGGTCCTATAAAATTATCCTCGCGCAGAGAACATGCCAGCTCTATCTGCAAAAAACCAGGCGCCTTTTTGGCTTCTAACGCTATTTGCGGTCTTGAATGGGTTTAGGATTCTTGGGTTTCAATGTTTCTTTGTAGTATATTTTAAGTAAGAAAGGTGAAAGTTCGATACTTTGTTTCGAGCTTTTGGTGTTATATGTCCAAGGTTATAAGTAAAAAACCAGAATGGTTGCTGTCTGTTAGCAATTCAAGAGAAAAACTTTACGTAATGGACAACAGATTAGGGTAAATAAATGGAACCCATACACGAAACCTCCAATACCCGTAAAGTAAAAGCTGATATTCTATTCGGTGATTTCCTTGTCAACAAAGGTCTGTTAACCCGCAAAGAACTAATCGAAGCGCTGAACGAGCATCAACAGCGTGGCGGCCGACTTGGTGAGACGATAGTTCGACTGAAACTGATGAACGAGGAGGATGTCACACTGGCCATGGCTGAACATCTTTCGATGGACTATGTTCGCATCGATGATATCTCCAAAATAGATGTGGATACCGCCCGAACACTTCCTGAAAGCATCGCCAAGCGTTTTTGTCTCATAGCCCTGAGAGAGACAGACGATAACAAAATTGTCATCGCGATGGCTGATCCCCTTGATATCATTGCCTTAGATACAGTTACGTTAAAAACCAAACGCCAGATTAAAGTAGTAGTAAGCTCACATCAGGAAATCTTACGCACAATAGAGATGATTTACCACGGCTCTGATGTCGAAGAACAACGGCTTCGCGACCTGGTAGAACATGAAGTCGACAGAGAAATAGAAGAGAAAACCGTAACAGAAGAAGAGGTCGAAGAGGGGGATGTCGATACCGAAGAAGCCGCTGCTAAGGCACCCGTGATTCGCTTCGCCGACCTGTTACTGAGCCAGGCGGTCAAAAGCCGGGCAAGTGACATTCATATTGAACCGCAGGAAAATTCAATGTCAATTCGTATGAGAATCGACGGCATCCTTCGCGACATGGTCCCACCAGCAAGAAAAATGCAGGCTGCAATTGTCGCCAGAATCAAAATTCTGGCACAAATGGATATTGCTGAACGCAGATTGCCGCAGGATGGACGATTCAAGATAAAAACAGCTGGCAGAGATATTGATGTCAGAGTATCGACAATACCAACAATATATGGCGAAAAAGTGGTCATGAGAATCCTGGACGCTTCAGCGGTAAGCCACGATATAGAAAAGCTCGGGTTCGAACCTGAGCTTCTCGCAGAACTCAAAGTCATACTGTCGCAGCCGTACGGCATCATAATTGTCACCGGACCAACGGGCAGCGGCAAAAGCACCACATTATATTCTGCCCTGCATCACCTTAACGACCCAACCAAAAATATTACGACGGTTGAGGACCCCGTAGAATACCGTCTTGCTGGAGTCAACCAGATCCAGATCAAACCGGAAATCAACCTTGATTTTTCAACTTGCCTGCGGGCGATTCTCAGACAGGACCCGAATGTAATTCTAATCGGTGAAATTCGAGACAAGGAAACCGTCGAGATTGCCATAAAAGCATCTCTGACAGGACACCTGGTCTTAAGTACCTTCCATACCAACGATGCCCCCAGCGCGATAAGCAGACTGGTTTACATGGGAATTGAGCCATATTTGCTGGCATCTTCGCTGCAATTGATTATTGCTCAGCGACTGGTAAGAAAAATCTGTGAACACTGCAAAGAACGTGTCGACCTCAGTGAAGAAATGCTTAAACGCTTGAAGATTAGTCCGGAGCAAGCCAAGAACGCAGTCTTCTACCACGGTAAAGGGTGCAGAGCCTGTGGAGAAACGGGTTATTTGGGTAGACTACCAATATTTGAGTTCCTGGTTATGCACAATGACATGCGGGAAGCACTCCTTGCCGGCGCAGATGAGTCGAAAATAAGAGCAATGGCACGCCAAAAAGGCTACGGCGGATTGTTCGAGAGCGCTGTAAATAAAATGCTGCAGGGCCTAACTACAGCAGAGGAGGTTCTCCGCGCAACAATGGCAGAGAATGTAAGGGCCAAATAATTTCAAACAGTTCTCTCAGCAGAGATTCTGCGAAGCGATGGACCTGGCTCATACCTCAAAGGAGAGTGGAGCTTTTCATAAAAGTTAAGAAAAAAAAGTTTCCATATAGTGCCGGCACCCAGTTTGCATAGCTGTGACCTGGTTTTTACTAAACTCGCGGTTTCACGATGCCGATGCCATATTGGCATGGAAGAACAAAGGGTGAACAGTGGTATCGTTAATTTGCGCTTGCTATAAAAAAATGCCGACTTTATCGGGACAGATAACCTCTCATCGTTATGCCCAAGACAACAAATCCCGATTTATTAGGCCGAGCAAGCTGGAAAAGGTTTATTAAATGACAAGTTATAGGTACATCGCACGGGGCATGGGAGGTGGGCGAAAAGAAGGCATCAGACAAGCAGCCTGCTCAGCCGATGTACTGAGCTGGCTTCGCGAACAAGATTTCACCCCTATCTTGGTCAACGAGTTATATGCGGGCGATAACAAATCCGGGCGAACAATCCGCCGAAAACGAGTCAGACCATCAGACCTGGCAGCCCTTTGCTGGCAACTGACCACGATGACGGAGGGGGGAATTCCCGCTACCACAGCTTTAGAAACTATTGCCGAAGATATAGAGAACCTGGAGCTTCGGAGGATTTTGCTGCTGGTCTTGGAAAAAATGCGCAAAGGGGAAACTTTCTCCCGCAG
>Ga0315294_10000617_pt1 | contig 38528 bp, 29 predicted proteins | sample YL17G13_40_MG_FD_203626 | JGI IMG/M metagenome (GOLD analysis project Ga0315294, IMG submission 203626) | Sediment microbial communities from Yellowstone Lake, YNP, Wyoming, USA - YL17G13_40 | ecosystem: Environmental > Aquatic > Freshwater > Lake > Sediment | place: USA: Wyoming | collected...
GGCCGGCCCACGACTGCTCCGGTGTCGAGCGAGACGATACGGACCGTGTTCCCCCCGTCCTCCACCGCAACCCGGGTGACGTCTTCGGAGAAGGCCACACCATTGCACCCATCGGCCGGGCTCATCTTCCGCAACGGCCCCCTGGCCGAGGCCACGTCCCATACCATGACCGTGCCGTCGTAGGAGCAGGTAGCCAGCCTGCGGCCGTCGGGCGTGAACGCGGCCCCGAACACGGCCTGGTCGTGCCGGAGCGCGGGGCCCGTCTCCTCGCCGGTCCCGACGCGCCGCAACTGCGTGGTGCCGTCGTACCCCGCCATCAGCACCAGCGTCCCGTCAGGCGAGAGCGCGACGGCCGAGATCCCGGCGCTACCGGGAAGAGGAAGCTGCCGGCCCGTGGCCGACGCGGAAAGGTCGCCGTAGACGATGGCCTCGGATCCCCAATCGGCCACCAGCGCCCGCCGGCCGTCCCGGCTCAACCGCACGTACTGGACGGCCTGGGCCGTACCCCGAAGCAGGACGGGATTCCGTCCGGGCTCCAGGATCCACAGTCCCTTCGTGGCAAACGCCACCGCGACCCGGGACCGGTCGGCGCTGGCCGAGACGCCGACGATGGTATCGACGCTCATGCTGAGAGCGCCCCACGACCCGATCGACCGCATGTCCTCGGCTTTCCACAGCCGCATCGTCCAGTCGCCGCCGGCAGTGACAATCCAGTTGCCGTCCGACGAGATGTCCATCTCCCCGATGTCGCCGTCATGAAACGCCGTCCGGCCGGGAATCCGGTAGTCCGAGCACCACATCCTCGCGGTCCCGTCGCCGCTGGCGCTGACCAGGTCCTTTCCGTCGGGCGTGTACCGGGCGATAGAGACGCGCCCCGCGTGCATGAGCGGCCTGCCGATCCGCGCCCCGGTCCCGGCATCCCACTCCCGCACCGTCCCGTCGTCGCTCGCCGTCACGATCCGGTCGCCGGCCCGGCTGACCATCGCCGCGTTGACCCGGCCATCGTGGGACAGAACCGGCCCCAGCGGCGCCCCCGTCCGCCCGCTCAACAACACGGCGAACGGGTCGCACGGAACCACCATCTTCTCTCCCCCGGCAAAGAAGGCAGGCCGGTTGAACGACCGCTGGGAAGCTAGCCCCGGCCCGAGGGGATTCCCCGTCCTCGCATCCCACATCCTTCGCTGGTCGGTGCTGCAGGTCCAGAGGCGCTTCCCATCGGGGGAAAACTCGACCATGAACGCCATCCCCGGCAACTTCAGCTCCGGGAAGGCAAGCTTGCCGGTTCGGGCGTCCAGTACCCAGACGGAACCCGACCTCCCGACAGCCAGCCGTGTCCCGTCGGGCGAGATCGCGAGGGTTGGCACCTCACCCGGCACGGGGAACCGGCCGCGCACCTTGCCGGTCCCCCGATCGAGAACGGCCACGCCACCCTTGCATCTGAACGCCACGGACCCGTCGGCCGCCAGCGAGAGGGCCCCGCCCGCCGAGAATCCCGTTGCCGAGCACTCGACCGTGCCGTCGGGAACCCGCACGATCTCGACCATGCCGTCCCGGCTCGCGGTCACCACCGACCGGCCGTCCGGCGTGAACGCCGTGAAGATGACGGAGCCGCCATACCTGACGACCAGCGCGGGCTCCGCGATCCGGGACAGGCACGCGGCCGCATTCACTGCGGCGACCCGGCTGGGCCGGAGCCGGTCGGACTCGGCGAAGTAGGCTCCCGCCCCGGCGAGGTCCCCCAGGTCCATGAGCTGGCGCCCCCGCATGATGTACGTCCGCGCGAGCTGGCGGGTCTTCGCATGATCTTTCGCCACGATCCCGACTACGGCGCCCGCTAGCGCGACGGCCAGCACGGCACCCACCACGACCGCGGCCGCGTTCCGCTGGACGAATCGCTTGATCCGGTACCCGCGCCGGTGCGCGAGCGGCGAGACCGGCCGCTTCTCCCGGCGACGCCCGAGATCGTCCAGCAGGGCCCCGGCCGAGTCGTACCGCCCCTCCGGCTTCGGAGCCATCAGCTTGCCCAGCACCGCCGTCAGGTCCTCGTCCAGTCCCTGGATCGCCCTGAGTTTGAGGTCCGGCGCTTCCTCGGCCAGCGCCCGGTACACCTTGAGCCGTTCGTCCACGCTCGACGAGCTCTCGAGCTTGCCCGTCAGCGTGTCCGAATACGGAGCCCGCCCCGTCAACAGCGCGTACGCCGTCGCCCCCAGCGCGTAGAGGTCCCACCGCACATCGGGCTGGATCGCTTCGCCTTCGTCCCCGATCTTGGCCTGCTCGGGGGCCATGTAGAACAATGTCCCCAGGGCTCCCTTCCCCTCCGCCAGCACCCGCGCCTGGCCGAAGTCCGCGACCCGCACCCGGCCTTCGCCGTCCAGCAGGACGTTCGCCGGCTTGAGATCGCAGTGAATGATCCCCTTCCCGTGCACGAAGGAAAGCGCCTGCGCGATCTCGCCCAGCCACTGCGCCGCCTGTGCGCACGTGGCGGGCCGCGCCGGGTCCACCCACTTCTCCAGCGACCCGCCTTCCATGAGATCGGTCACGTAATACGGGGGATCGTGGCCCAGGTCGGCGTCCAGCAGGGAAACCACGTTCGGGTGCTTGTCCAGCCGCACCAGCCGCTCGACCTCGCGCCGCAGGAACAGCCAGTTGACCCCCGACGACTGGTGGAAGACCTTGATCGCCACCGGCTTGCCCGTCCGCACCTGGACTCCCTGCCACGCCGTGGCGAACGTCCCCCGGCCCAGCGGCTGGGCAAGCGTGTACCCGGGTATGTGCGGGGCCTTCGCGTCCACTCCCGCCGCCGACGCGTCCCGGGCCCGTGCCTGCGCATCCTGCGACTGGACGATGGTTCCATCCAGTTCGGACGGCGGCCTGCCGATTTCGGGAGTCTCGTCAGCCACCGGTCGCTACTCGAACCGGATCGAGTAGAGCTCGATCTCGCCGTTCCTGCCGACCCGTCGATGGGTGGTCCGCGCGATCTCGGCGGCCAGCGACCTCCGGCCGGGCCGCGCGTCGATCCACGGGATCTCCTGCCGAACCGCCATGACCGAGGCCGTCGCCACGAGCCAGCGGCCCCCCTGTCCGAATCGGACGGCCGATACGTATCCAGGCAGTTGCATGGTCTCGCCGACCTGGTCTCCGGTCGCCACATCCCGGATCATAGCGCTTCCATCGAAGGACCCGACCAGGAGGGCATCGCCCGCGGGGCTGAAATCCAGCGAATACACCCAGCCGCCCTGCCGCAGGGGAGGCAGCAACGGCTTCCCGGTGGCGGCATTCCACACGTGGACGGCCCGGTCAAACCCGCCCGTGGCGAGGCTCCGGCCGTCCGGGCTGAACGCCATGGCCTGCACATAGTCCGAGTGTGGCATCGGACGGCCGACGGCTGCCCCCGTGGCGAGCGTGACAACATGGACCGAGTTCGCCGCATCCTCCATGGCGACTTGAGACACGTCACTGGAGAAGACCGCCCCGATGGCTCCCTCGGCGGGCCTCATGCTCCGAACCGGCCCGGTCTTTGCGGTGACGTCCCAGACCTTGATCGTCCCGTCATACGCGGCCGTGACCGCTTGGCGTCCGTCGGGCGTGAACGCAGCCGCGAACACGGCCTGGTCGTGCCGGATCGGAGGCCCGGTCTCCTCCCCGTTGTCGGTTCGCCGCAACTGCGCTCCCCCGTCGTAGCCGGCCAGAAGGGCCAGCGCGCCGTCCGGGGACAGGGCCACGGTCGAGATTCCCGCGGCACCGGGAACCGGGACCGGGCGGCCGGTTGCGGACGCGGACAGGTCGTCGTACGTCATCGCCTCCGCTCCCCAGTCAGCCACCAGCAGCCGGCGGCCGTCGCGGCTGAAACACACGTGCTGGACGGGCGAAGCCGTGCCCCGCAGGCGGACGGGCTCCCGGCCTGGCTCCAGCACCCATACTCCAGCCGTGGCGAACGCCACCCCGACTCGAGACCGGGCCGCGCTGACTCCGACGCCGGCGATCGGATTGTCGGTTGCGCTCAAGGCATCCCACGATCCTATCGAACGCATCTCCTCGGCCTTCCATAGCCGCAGGGCCCAGTCACCGCCGCCGGTGACGATCCACCGGCCATCCCGGGAAACGTCCATCTCACCGATGCCCCCGTCATGGAACGCCGTCCGCCCGGGAATCCGGTAGTCCGAGCACCACATCCTCGCGGTCCCGTCGCCGCTAGCGCTGACCAGATCCTTTCCGTCGGGCGTGTACCGGGCGATAGAGACGCGCCCCGCGTGCATGAGCGGCCTGCCCGCCGGCGCCCCGGTCACGGCAACCCACTCCCGCACCGTCCCATCGTCGCTCGCGGTCACGATCCGGTCCCCGGCCCGGCTGACCTCGACGGCGTTGATCCGCTTGTCGTGGCGGAGGAACAGTCCCAACGGAACCCCGGTCCGGCCGTCCAGGACCACGGCGAAGGGATCGCCCGGCACCACCATCTTCGCGCCGCCCGCGAAGAAGACCGGCCGACCGAAGGCTTGCTTGCCGGCCACGCCCGGTCCCGCCGGCTTCCCGGCCACCGCATCCCACATCCTCTGCTCGCTGGCAGTGCCGGCCCAGAGCCGCCTGCCATCAGGCGAGAACTCGACCACGTTGGCCAATCCTGCCATCCTCAACTCCGGGAAGACCGGCTTGCCGGTGCGGGTATCCAGCACCTTGACATTGTTCATCCCCCCCACGGCCACACGCGTTCCATCAGGAGAGATTGCCAGGCTTGGAGCATCTCCACCCGTGGGAAACGGACCCCGGGCCTTGCCGGTCGCCCGATCGAGAACGACCGCTCCCTGCCAACAGGTGAAGGCAACGGACCCGTCCCGGGCCAACGAGACGTGGAAACGTCCGGTTCCCCTGAAACCCGTCGCGGAACACTCGACCGCGCCATCGGGAACCCGCAAGATCTTGACGATTCCATCCCGGCTCGCCATCACCACGGACTTCCCATCCGGGGTGAATGCGGCGTAGATCACGGGCCCGCTGTGCCGCACCGTGAGGGCAGGCTGCGCGATCCGGGACAGGCACGCGGCCGCATTCGCGGCCGCGACCCGGCTGGGCCGGAGCCGGTCGGACTCGGCGAAGTAGGCCCCGGCGCCGGCGAGATCGCCCAAGTCCATGAGCTGGCGCCCGCGCATGATGTAGGTCCGGGCAAGCTGGCCCGTCCTCGCGTGATCCTGCACCACGATCCGGACCACGGCCCCCGCGAGCGCGACCGCGAGCACGGTTCCCACCGCGACGGCGGCCGCGTTCCGCTGGATGAACCGCTTGATCCGGTATCCGCGCCGGTGCGCGAGCGGCGAGACCGGCCGCTTCTCCCGGCGACGCCCGAGATCGTCCAGCAGGGCCCCGGCCGACTCGTACCGCCCCTCCGGCTTCGGAGACATCAGCTTGCCCAGCACCGCCGTCAGGTCCTCGTCCAGTCCCTGGATCGCCTTCAGCTTGAGATCGGGCGCCCCCTCGGCCAGCGCCCGGTACACCTTCAGCCGCTCGTCCACGCTCGACGAACTCTCCAGCTTGCTCGTCAGCGTGTCCGCGTACGGAGCCTTCCCAGTCAGCAACGCGTACGCCGTCGCCCCCAGCGCGTAGAGGTCCCAGCGCACGTCGGGCTGGATCGCCTCGCCCTCGTCCCCGATCTTGGCCTGTTCGGGGGCCATGTAGAACAGCGTGCCGAGAGCACCTTGGCCTTCGGCGAGCACCCGCGCCTGGCCGAAGTCCGCGACCCGCACCCGGCCCTCGCCGTCCAGCAGGACGTTCGCCGGCTTGAGATCGCAGTGAATGATCCCCTTCCCGTGCACGAAGGAAAGCGCCTGCGCGATCTCGCCCAGCCACTGCGCCGCCTGTGCGCACGTGGCGGGCCGCGCCGGGTCCACCCACTTCTCCAGCGACCCGCCTTCCATGAGATCGGTCACGTAGTACGGAGGATCGTGGCCCAGGTCGGCGTCCAGCAGGGAAACCACGTTCGGGTGCTTGTCGAGCCGCACCAGCCGCTCCACCTCGCGCCGCAGGAACAGCCAGTTGACCCCCGACGACTGGTGGAACACCTTGATCGCCACCGGCTTGCCCGTCCGCGTCTGGACTCCCTGCCACGCGGTCGCGAACGTCCCCCGCCCCAGCGGCTGCGCGAGCGTGTAACCGGGTATGTGCGGAGTTGTCGCCTCCGCTCCCGCCGCCGAGGCGTCCCGGGCCCGCGCCTGCGCCTCCCCGGACTGGACCAGGGTCCCGTCGAAAGGAAGTTGGGTCTCCCCGCCGGGAGCGGCCCCGGAGGTCATTTCGGATCGAACCTGATCGAGTAGAGCTCGATCTCGCCCGGCGGGAAGCCGGCCGAGAGGATGATATCCACGGCCTTGACCGCCTGCGGGTCCACGCGACGGTTCCCGGACGGATTGCCGTAGCTCTCGTTCCTCATGAGGTCGGCCAGCTTGATGACGAGCTCCTCGACCTCCCCGGTCGCCACGATGTCGTAGGCGGTGTATTGCTCGCCGTCCGCTCCGTCCTTCCCCGCGTAGCTCTTCTGGCCGGAAGGACCGGATCCATCCTCGTTCACCTGGAGGATGTACTTGAAGCCCTTGGGCGCCTTCAGCTTGACCCGGAGAACCCTGGCCCCGGGAGCGCTGGCGGGCCCCGGCCCGATCGGCTGGAGGGACACGCCACAGCCCCCTCCCGTACCGGGCACGCGGAAGACGGCGCGCCCCCGGTCCTTGATGAACACGGGTGGCTTGCCCTGGGGACCGCCCCAGACGTATCCTTCGCCCGCCATCCCGGAAACGTAGTCGGCGAAGACGCCCTTCGCCGGCGCGGCCGCCGCGGACGCCTTCCCGGCGACCGGCGCCCCGCCGGCCGCCCGGGGACGCGAGAGCCGGTCGTGGAGCGCGAGCAGTTCCCGGTCGCCGCTCTTGTCCGCCAGCCAGCCCAGGTCCCAGACCTTGACGAAGCCGCCGGTATCGCCCGCGGCCAGCCGCCCGCCGTTCCGTGAAATCGCGATCACGCCGACGCCCTCGATGTAACGCAGGGGCGGTCCCATGAGCTCCCCGGTCGCCACCTCCCAGACGCGTGCCGCCCGGTCCCAGCTCCCGGTCACGAGAAACCGGTCGTCCGACCCGAATGCCACCGAGGTCACCCCGGTCCGGTGCCTGAGCACGGGTCCCGGCGCTCCCGTGGCCGCATTCCAGATCCTCGCCGTCTGGTCCGCGCTGGCCGTCGCGATCCTGCTCCCATCCTCGCTGAACGCGATTGCCGTGATCGAATCCCGATGCGCAAGGACGGGCCCCAGCTCCCCCGTCTGCGCGTTCATAAGCTGAACGGAGTGGTTCCGAAGGGATCCCGCCACCGTGCGTCCATCGGCGCTGATCGCGACTATATCGACCTCGCTCAACTGCTTCGACTCGACGATCGCCGTGCCCGTGGAGGCGTTCCACACCCGGAGGAAGGTCTCCCAGCTCCCCGTGACGATCCGGCTCCCGTCCGCGCTCGCGGCCACGGACGTCACGGCCAGCGGCTGTCGCAGTTCCCGTTCCGTCTTGCCGGTATCCGGCCGCCACAGCCGGGTCGTCCCGTCCCAGCTTGCGCTGATCGCGAGATCCCCGCGGCAGATCAACCCGCCGGTCACCACCCGCTTGGCGTGCCGGAGGACCGGGCCCGGCTCCCCGTTCGCGGCGGCCCAGACTCGAACGCCGCCGTCGGTGTCGGCGGTCAGGACCCGGACCGCATCCGACGAGAACACGGCCGCGGTTATCCCCGCCTCGTGGCGCAACGGCCGGCCGACCACTCCGCCCGTGGCGGAGTCCCTGACTTCCGCAAAGCCCTCGTCGGTTCCGGCGATCACGCGCCGCCCGTCGGGGCTGAATGACACGGCCGCCACCGCTCCCTGAAGCACCCAGGTGCAGAGCGCCAGCCCCCCCGTCGCCAGGTCCCAGACCCGAACGGTCCGGTCGCCGCCGCCGGCGACCAGCCATCGTCCGCCCGCGCCGAACGCCAGCCTCGTGATCGAACCGTCGTACCTGCCCAGGTTGAGCACCGGGCGGCCGGTCATCCCATTCCAGATTCGGACGCTCCGATCCTCCCCGCCCGTGGCCAGTTTCGTTCCGTCCGGACTGAAGGCGACCGTCAGCACGGCGAACTCCTGCTCCATCGGGGTGCCGACCGGAGCCCCGGTCCTGGCGTTCCAAAGCCGCGTACGGTTGTCGCGGCAGGCGGTAGCTATCCTCGATCCGTCCGGGCTGATCGCGAACCGCGTGACAACCGAGGGGTGGGTCATGGGGCTACCGACCGGCCGGCCCGTCGCGGCATCCCAGATCCGGACGCTGCGGGACGCACCGCTCCCGGCCGAGGTCACGACGAACCGCCCGTCCGGGGTGAAGGCGCCCTGCTCCAGGTTGCCGTCGTGCCGCAACTGGGGCCCGTCGATCAACCGCGGCACCACGGTCCAGATGTGCGCGACCTCTCCCCCGCCGGCAAGGAGGCGCTTGCCGTCGGGACTGAAGGCCAGCGCCGTGACCCCGTCCGCGTGCTCGGCCGTGGTTCCGACCTCGGCGCAGGTCGCACCGTCCCAGAGATACACCCGCCGGTCCCAGGCGCTGGTCGCGATCATCCCGCTGCCGGGAGCGAAGGCGCCGGCAACCAGCCCCGCCTTGTGGACCATGGACGTACCCACTTGGTTCGTGGTCGCCGAGTCCCACAGGATCGCCCTCGAGTCGCCGCCGCCCGTCAGGATCCGGGAGCCGTCCGGGCTGAACAACGCGAACACGACGGGACCATCGTGGACCATGGGCTCGCCCACGGGTTCGCCGGTTTCGAGACTCCAGAGTCTCGCGGTCCGGTCGAACCCCCCGGCCGTGAGCAGTCTCTTGCCATCCGGACTCAGGGCCACCGCCGCTATGGTGGATCCGTGCAGGAACGAGTATTTGGGCAACAGCGCCAGGCACCCGGCCAGGCAGGAACGCGCGGAGGCCGAAGGCAGGACGCGCAGGGACTCGGCGTATTGGTCGGCCGCGGCGGCGTATTCCTCCTGCTCGGCGAGCTGGTGGCCCCGTGCCAGCAGGGACGCCGCGTACCGGGTGCGGAGGGTCGCGCGCTGGGCCAGGATCTCGGCGCCGGTCCAGGCCAGCCCCGCCAACGCCGCCGCGGCGACCGCGACGGCCACGGCGTTGCGCTGGAGGAACTTCTTCGCGACGTATCCGCGGCGCCCGGCGAGCGGGCTGACCGGACGGCGCTCGCGCCGGGCGGCCAGGTCCGCCAGGACCGCGCCCGCGCTCTCGTACCTGGCCTCCGGCTCGTGGTGCATGCACTTGCCCACGATCGCGGCCAGGTCCGCGTCCACGCCGCGCGCGGTCAGCGGGGCCAGCCCGCGCTGGGCCTGCCGGACCAGCTCGCGGTACAGGAGCACGCGCGCGTCGAGCGTGGGCGTGGAGCCGAGCTGGGCGGACAGGGTGTCGGCGTACGGCGCGCGGCCGGTCAGGAGGGCGTAGGACGTGGCGCCGACCGCGTAGAGATCCCACCTCACGTCCGGCTCCGTGCGCCCCTCGCCTCCCCGGGAGGCCAGCGCCTGCTCGGGCGCCATGTAGAAGAGCGTCCCCAGCGCCGCCCCGCCCTCGGTCAGCACTCTAGCCTGGCCGAAGTCCGCGACCCGGACCCGCCCCTCCGAATCCAGGAGCACGTTCGCGGGCTTCAGGTCGCAGTGAATGATCCCCTTCCCGTGCACGAACGCGAGCGCCTGCACGATCTCGTCCAGCCACCGCGCGGTCTGCGCGGGCGACGCCGGCTTCGCGGGATCCACGAACTTCTGGAGCGAGCCCCCCTCCATCAGGTCGGTCACGAAGAACGGCGGGTCATGGCCGAGGTCGGCGTCCAGGAGGCCCACCACGTTCGGATGCTTGTCCAACCGCGCCAGCCGGTCCACCTCGCGGCGCAGGAGGATCCAGTTGACCCCCGAGGCCTGGTGGAATACCTTGACGGCCACCTGTTTCCCCGTCCGGGTCTGGACCGCCCGCCAGGCGGTGGCGAAACTGCCGTGGCCGAGCTGATCGATCAGCTTGTACCCCGGGATGTGCAGTTGCGACGCGTCGGCCTTCGCCGCCGACGCCTCGCGCGCCCGCGCCTGGGCGTCCCCGGACTGGACCAGCGTGCCTTCCTGCTCCAGCGGGGTCTCTTCGGGCTTCCGTTCCGTCATCGCGGCCCCCCTGTGGAGCCGTCACGCGCGGCGAGCGCCTTCCACTCCGCGTACGGGATCGGCTCGATGTCCGAGTCGCGCGAAACCCGGCGGTGGGTCACCGCCTGGACCCGGCGGAGCAGGAAAGCGGGCGACGGCGCGGCCAGGATCCCGGTGAGGTCCCAGACGCGCATGGCGTTCTCGCCCGCGCTCGCCACGGCCAGCCGCCGCCCCCCTCCACCGAACGTGCTCGCGCGGATGTCGCCGCCGGCGGACATCGCGGGACCCACCGGATCCCCCGAGGCGATGTCCACGAGCTGAACGCTCCCCCCCCATCCCGCGACCGCCCCGAGCGCGCCGTCGGGAGTGACGGCGACGGACTGGGCGAATCGGGAAAGCCGGAAGCTCTTGCCGACCCGGCCGCGGCCCCGCCCGTCCCAGACGAAGACGCTGTATTCGAACGCGCCGGACAGGATCCGGCTTCCGTCGGGAGTGAACGCGTAAGCGCTCACCGTGAGCGGATGGGCCATTGTCTCCCCGACCCGGCGCCAGGACGCCGGGTCGAACAGCCGGAGGTCTCCGTCGTAGCACACGGCGAGAGCCAGGCGGCCGTCAGGCGAGAACACGACCGAGGAAGGCACGCCTTCCAGCAGGACCGGCTCTCCCGTGGACTCCCCTCCGGGCACCTTCCAGCCGCGCACGTTCCCGTCGTATCCGCCGCTGAACAGCCGGCTTCCGTCCGGAGAGAAGACCAGGACCGGGCCGCCGCCCTCGTGGCGGAACGCGGGGCCGACCGGCTCGCCCTCGGGCACCTTCCACAAACGCAGGACGAAGTCGTACCCGAACGTGGCGAGCATGCGGCCGTCGCGGCTGAAGGCCCACGCCGAGAGGCCGCCCGGCTCGATCGGCTTCCCCGCCGCGCCGCGCGTGACCGGGTCGAGGAACCGCACCCCCCCCTCCCACGTCACGACCCAGAGGACGCGGCGGCCGGCGGGCTCCACATACCCGAGGTCGCGGATCGTGCCCGCAACCGTGAATGCGGTGGCGGACTTCGTGTCCTCCCCCGTCTGCGTCAGCACCACGACCCCGCCCTGGTGCGCAGTCGCGAGCATATCCCCGCCGGGCGCGAACGCCGCCGCCAACAGGCCGGGCGCCGGGAACTCGACCCGGCGCTCGTCCGAGCGCGGCGGGTCCACGGCCCACAGCCGCGCCATGCAGTCCTCGCCCGCCGACGCGATGAACTTGCCGTCGGGGCTGAAGACCGCATGGTGAACAGCCGCCTCGTGCAGCATGACGGGCCCGGCCTGGTTCCAGGTCATGAGGTCCCACAGCCGGACGGTGCCGTCCGCGGAAGCGGAGATGATGCGCCGTCCGTCCGGATGCACCGCGAGCGCAAGCACCCCGTTGTCGTGCCTGCCGAGTTCGCCCTGCGGCGCGCCCGTGCGGGCGTCCCAGACCGCGACCACGCCGTCCCACCCTCCCGTCACGAGCCGCTTCCCGTCCGGCGTGAACACCGCGCCGGTGAGACCGATCCGGTGGTAGATCGGGTTCCCGATCCTGGCCCCGGTCCGCACGTCCGTCAGCACCGCCGACCCGTCGGCGAATCCCACCAGCAGGACATTTCCGTTCGGCGCGAACGCCAGCGCGAGAACGCTCGCAGGCTCCTTCTCCGTCCGGATCACGCGCGCCGTCCGGGGGTCCAGGACCTTGAGTTCGGTCCCCTGCCCGCAGGCCGTCGCCGCCAGCCGCCCATCCGGAGCCATCGCCAGGAAGGTCACGGCCGCAGAGTGTTTCACCGGCTCGCCCACGCGCTTGCCCGTCCTCGGATCCCAGACGCACGCCACCCCATCCTCGCCCGCCGTCACCAGCCGCCTGCCGTCCGGCGTGAACGCGGCCGCCAGGATCTTGCGCTGGTGCGCCATGACCGGGCTGACCGCCGCCAGCGTCGCGCCGTCGAAACAGCGCATCGTCCCGTTGTGGTCGGCGACCAGGAGGAGCTTCCCGTCCCGCGTGAACGAGACGTTCTGGATGTTCGCCGGCTGTCCCGTGATCTCGCCCGCCGGCGACCCGTCGCTCACCTTCCAGAAGCGGACGACTCCGTCCGCCTCGCCGACGGCCAGCCGCGCCCCGTCCGGGCTGAACGCGATCAGGCCCGCTCCCCCCGTCGCCCATCTCTGCGGGAACGACCGCACGGGCTCCGCGAGGCCCCGCAGGAACGCGAGCGCGCTCATGCGGGCGTACCCCGACGGAACGATCACGTTGGCCTGGGCCGCGTAGAGGGCGGCCGCCGTGTCGTTCCCCTGGGCCGCCGCCTGTTGCGCGCGAAGCAGAAGCGAGGTGCCCAGCCCGCGCTGGGCCTCGGCCCGCCGGATCCCCTGCCATCCCGTCACGCCGAGTCCGGCGACCACCAGCGCGGCGACGCTCGCCGTGACCTTGTGCCGGCGCCAGGCCAGCCTCAGCCGGTATCCTCTCCGGTCCGCGAGCGGTCCCACCGGCCGCCCCTGCGCCCTGGCCGCCAGGTCCGCGAGCACGGCCCCCGTGCTCCCGTACCTCCGGCCCGGGTTCCGGCCGAGGCAGTGTCCGACGATCGCCCACAGTTCCTCGTCCACCCCTGCGGGCGCCATCCCGATCCCGCCGGCCGGAGGCGGGGCTCCCGCCAGCAGTCCGTGCGCGATCGCGCCCAGGGCCCAGACGTCCCACCGCACGTCCGGCTCGCCCCCGGCCGTCTGTTCCGGCGCCGTCCAGGGCCCGCCGGCCGTTGCCGCCGCCCGGTGCCCGACGCCCGTTACCCGCACCTGCCCCTCCGCATCGAGCCGGACCCGCGCCGGCGTCAACCCGCAGTGCAGGACTCCCTTGGCATGCAGGAACGAGAGCGCCTGCGCCAACTGCGTGATCCAGCCCACGGCCTGCCCGACCGCCGGCCGGCGGGCGGCGACGGCGAAGTCCGCGAGCGTGCCGCCCTCGACGAGCTCGGCGGCATAGTACGGCGGGTCCGCCCCCAGGTCGGCGTCCAGGAGCGCCGCCACACGCTCGTGGCCGCGCTCGACCCGGACCAGCCGCTCCACGGTCCGGCGCAGGAAGAGCCAGTCCAGCTCGGCCGACTCGCCGAACACGGTGAGGGCCACCACGCGCCCCGTGCGCGCGTGCGTGGCCTTCCAGACCGTCGCCCCCGGCTCCGCGTCCAGCGGCGGCGGCACGACCGCGTACCCCGGCACCGCGGGCGGGACGGGCGATCCCGGCGGGCTCATCGAATCGTCATCCTATCTCCTCGCGGCGCTTCCCAGCCGGCCGACCAGTTGCTCGTATTCCTCGGGCGGCACCGGGTCCAGGTTGCCCTGGGGGCCAAGCCGCATCCGGGACGCGGCCGCGATCCGGTCCTCGAAATCGCCGCCGGCCAGGTCCGCCGCGAGCCAGCCCGTGTCCCAGATCTGGATCTGCGGGATGGCGCCGGCCTCGATGACGACGCGGTCGGACGACGGCGAGAAGACGATGCTGACCGGCGGTCCGCCCACGTCCATGGGGGGGCCCAGCGGCTCCGCCGACTCGACATCCCACAACTGCACCTCGCCGCTCCATATCCCCGTGGCCGCGGTCTTGCCGTCCGGGCTGAAACCGACCGCGCATATCCCCCATCGGTGCGCCATCGGCCGGCCGTGCGGCTCGCCCGACCGAACCCGGTTGAACCTCGCGTTGCCGTCCGCGCCTCCCGAAAGGACGAACCGTCCATCCGGCGAAAAAGCCAGCCGGTAGACGTATTGGTCGTGCTGCGAGACCACCCCGAGCGCGGCACCGGTCAGAACGTTCCAGAGCCGGACCTTGCCGTCCCCGCCTCCGGTCGCGATCATCGTCCCGTCCGGACTCAACGCCAGGTCCTGGATGCTTCCACCCGGGTGACGGATCTCGCCGGCCGGCTTGCCGTCCACAGCCGACCAACACCGAACGACCTCGGTACCCATGGTGAACGCCCGTCTGCCGTCAGGCGAGAACCGGCCGATCCGGACCTGGTCCCCCCGCGCCAGCGGCGGGCCGATTGCGTCCCCGGTACGCGCATCCCACAGCCGCGCCCATCCCTCGCTCCCGCAGGCTAGGAGCCGCGAACCGTCCACCGAGAACGCCAGGCACATTGCGATGCCGGACTCCAAGCTGAGGGCCTTGTCGAGCACCTTCCGGGCGGCCAAGTCCACGAGGTAGATGCGGCCGGTTTCCGCATCGCCTGCCGCCGCCCTGGTTCCGTCGGCCGAGACCGCGAGGGCGTAGCAGACTGACGGAAGCGCGATGGGATCACCTGTCGGCTTGAGTCCCTCCAGGTCCCAGGGAACGAGGGCGGGATCGTAGGTCAGCCGCCACGCCCTCCTGACGTCGCCCGAGACGGCCGTCACGGACGACCAGCCGTTCTCGTCGATAGCCCGGCGCAAAGGAGTCCGGTCAAGGCTCCACAGGGTGGCCACGGAAGAGCCGTCGCACGTGGCAAGCCACCGCCCGTCCCGGCTGGTGCAGGCGTTGACGTCCTTGCCGAGGTGGAAGGCCATCGCCTGCCTAGTCCCGGATTCCCCCGCCCCTTCCAGCAATCTCACGCTCCGGTCGAGCATGACCGCGAGCACCCGTCCTCCGGGCAGGCAGTGCACGGCCGTGATCCAGCAGTGGAGAGCCGCCGCCCACTTCCGCGCCCCGTCCCGGGGAGCCCAGGCGACTATGGTGCCGTCGGTACTGCAGGAGACGGCCACCCCACCGTCGGGAGAGACCGCCACGCCGGTCGCGCCGGAGGGATGCCTGAGCAACTCCACCGGCGGCTTCCCCGGCTGGGCGATGCGCCGGATCCCGCCGTTGTTGTCGCCGAGCAGCACCGACTGCCCCGCGCGCTCGGCCGTGACCCAGTTGGCGAAGGTACCCGGAAGGCTGAACTGCCCCAGCGTCCGCCCCGTTCGCGTCTCGTGGAAGGAACCGAGCGCACTTCCAGCCTGAACCACGATCTGGGAATCCGCCGTGAAGACGACGGATTTCGTGTTGCCCCCCTTCTGGTTCTCCCCCTTCAGCGCCTTCGCCGCAAGATCGCGGCAATCCACGATCACGATCCCGCCGGCCGTGCCGCCGTATCCCGCCAGGTACCTGCTGTCCGGACTGAAGACGAGGTTGTCCACACCCATCACGTGCCGGCACACGGCGGGAGACCGCGGCGTTCCATCCACCGCGTTCCAGAACCTGATCTCCTTGTCCGCCGGGCTCGCAGTAGCCAGGATGCGGCCGTCCGGGCTGAACGCCGTCCCGACCCCGGCCATGACGTCCGTGGGATGCCGCAGGATCTCTCCGATCGGGCGGCCCGTGGCCGCGTCCCAGAGCCGGGCCGTGTTGTCGTGGTGCCCGGTGGCAACCCGGGTCCCGTCGGGCGAGAGCGAGACCCAGCGGATATTCCGCGCGTGCCGGAAGACTCTGACCGGGCTAAGGAGTCGCGCCAGATGCGCGAGCGCGTTGCGCCGCGCCAGCCGCGACGGACTCAGCCGGTCCAGACCGGCGTACGTCGCGGCCGCCGACGCGTAGTCGCCTTGTTGCGAGTACTGCTGGGCGCGGACGAGGAGGTTCCGGACCAATGCGGCGCTCACCTCGCGATGCGCGAGATACAGCCTGACCCCGAGCCCGGCCAGCCCGAGGGCCGCCGCGGCCGCGATCCCAACAGCCGCCGCATTGCGCTGGAGGTACCGCTTGATCCGGTAGGAGCGATGACGCGACAGCGGACCCACCGGACGCCGGTCGCGCCGGCGTCCCAGATCGTCGAGCACTTCGCCCGCCGACCCGTACCGCGCTTCGGGCTTCACCGCCATCAGCTTCCCCACGATCGCGGCCAGGTCCTCGTCCAGCCCCTTGATCGCCTTCAGCTTGAGATCGGGCGCTTCCTCGGCCAGCGCCCGGTACACTTTAAGCCGCTCGTCGAGAACCGACGAGCTCTCGAGCTTGCTCGTCAGCGTGTCCGCGTAGGGAGCCTTCCCCGTCAGCAGGGCGTAGGCGGTCGCGCCCAGCGCGTATAGGTCCCACCGGACGTCCGGTTGAAGGTTCGCTCCTGCGTCGCCGATCTGCGCCTGCTCGGGCGCCATGTAGAAGAGCGTGCCGAGGGCTCCCTGCCCCTCCGCCAGCACCCGCGCCTGCCCGAAGTCCGCGACCCGCACCCGGCCCTCGCTGTCGAGCAGGATGTTCGCCGGCTTGAGATCGCAGTGAATGATTCCCTTCCCGTGCACGAACGAAAGCGCCTGCGCGATCTCGTCCGCCCACCCCGCCACCTGTGTTGATACTGCCGGTTTCGCCGGTTCCACGAACTTCTCCAGCGATCCGCCCTCCATGAGATCGGTCACGTAATAAGGAGGATCGTGGCCCAGATCGGCGTCCAGCAGGGAAACCACGTGCGGGTGCTTGTCCAGCCGCACCAGCCGTTCGACTTCGCGGCGCAGGAACAGCCAGTTCACGCCCGAGGACTGATGGAAGACCTTGATCGCCACCGGCTTGCCCGTCCGGGTCTGGACTCCCTGCCACGCGGTCGCGAACGTGCCCCGGCCCAATGGATCCGTGAGCGTGTACCCAGGAATCGTCGGAGCCTTCGTCTCCGCCCCGGCCGTCGACGCGTCCCGCGCCCGGGCCTGCGCTTCCTTCGACTGGATGATCGTCCCGCCGAGGTCAGGAGGGAGGATCGGCTCGGTGCTGTCCGTAGTCATATGGTCTGCGAACCCGGGGGTCATCTTACACTGACCGGGCCCATGGGTGCGGAAGCCAAGCCGAACTGCGTGTTTTGGCGGCGGTTACGCGGGAATCCTGAGCGCTACGGTGACCTCACTGCGGTCGTGCCATAGCTGGCGGGCGCCCACGACGGCGTAGGCCTCGGCCAGCCGCGCGACGAGCTTGCGCACCGTGCGGGGCGTGCGCTGGACCGACCGGTCCTCCTCCTTGAGCTTGAGCGTCATGACGGCCACCCCGCCGGGTTTCAGGTACCCGCGCGCCTCGCGCATGATCTCGACCGACGCGGCCGCGTCCATGCGCATGTCGTTCACGATCGCGTCGAACCGGGGCCGCGGCGACTCCCGCTCCAGCCCGGCGAAGTACTCGCCCACCTGCCGGCGCGCGTGGACGACGCCCGCATCGCGCGTCACCTTCGGGTCGAGCTCCGCGGGGTCCACGGCGACGACCGTGAGCCCGCGCTGGCGGAGCACCCGCGTCCAGCCGCCCGGCGCCGCGCCGAGATCGAGCGCCACCCCGTCCAGCGGGAGCGCAAGCTCGAACAGGCTGAGCGCCTCCAGGAGCTTGTGTTCCGACCTGCTGACCTGTCCTTCCTCGTCCTTGAACCGGTGCATGCCGCCGGGCCACGCGCTCCGGTTCTGGACGGTTCGGGACACGCCGACGAATCCTTCCGTCGGAGTACAGACGACGGAGACTACCTGCTGGGGCGTCCGGCAGTCCAGCTTCGCACCGGTCTTCGCCTCCAGGAGCGTCGAGAGCGTCTCGTTGATGACCACCTTCCGGTACGGGAGCTTGCCCGTCCCCAGGATGCGCGACTGGACCGAGAACGTGAGCGCGGGATCGAGCCGCCCTGACAGCTCCGCCGCCGCGGCCGACAGCACCTCGAGGTCGGCCGGAGTCGCGGTCAGCACGACCTCGCGGTCCACGGGGGCGATATGGCGGACGAAGGCGGGGGCCGCCTTCCGGACCGCCTCGGCAAACGCGTCGAATCCTGCCTCGATCCGCACCAGCGCGAGTCCCTCGTCCAGCCACCGCAGTCCCGGATCCTTGGGCAGGATCTCCGCCAGCTCCTCGACCGCCATCCCCCGGAACTCGGGGTCGCACGAGATTAGGACCCCCGCTCGCTCCATCACGAATCAGTGGGCGTGTGCCTGCCTGCGGGCGGGCTCGACACGAAGGACCAATCCCAATGTCCCAATGATCCTTCCGAGGCTCGAGAGCTCCGGATTCCCCTTCTCCGATAGCATGCGGTAGAGGTTCTCCCGCGACAGCCGCGACTTTGCCGCCAGCCTGCGCATCCCACCCCTCGCCTCGGCCACGTTGCGGAGGGCTTTCAGGAGCATCTTCTGGTCACCCTCCGCGAGGGCGGCATTCAGGTACGCCGCCTGCTCCGCCGGATCCTTGAGGTGCCTGATCAGCGCCTCGTGGTAGTCGCCATAGAGCTTACGCTTTCTCATGTCCCGTCCTCCCCGTCCGATAGATGCGCCAATATGTCTTCGCCTTCTCGATGTCCGCCGCCTGCGTGCTCTTGTCTCCCCCACATAGCAGGAGAACCACCACCGGGCCGGCCTCGCTGCAATACACGCGGTACCCGGGACCGGAAGCGATCCGCAACTCGGTGACGCCCCCTCCCACGGAGCGATGGTCGCCGAAATTGCCTTCCTCCAGCCGGTCCATCCGGGCGATAATCCTCGCCCTCGTCCCTCGGTCTCCCAGAGCGTGGAGCCATTCCCAGAAGGGCTCTCGCCCGGAGGGAGACCGGAAGAACCTGAGAACGCGCGGCCTAGCCTCCACCCGAGAGTACTGTAGCGTATAAACTACTATCTGTCAAACCAGTAACACCTCGCATCATGCCCGGTGTATGATTGGGCATCCCCCCGAGCGGGCCTCTTGTCGCTCTCCTACTCGTAGTCCAGGGCGTCGCGCGGGCTGACGCCACTGCTCCGCAGGTTGCGCTCCCCATGGAGACGGCGGTCGCGGCGTTCAACGCGGAACTCGGCATCCCGCACGGCGGACGCCCTCTCGCGCTCGGACTCTCGCCGGGAGGATCGTCCTTCCTGGTCGAGATCCATGCCGATGACGTCGTCGGCCTTTCCGCCCAGCAGGTCTTCCGGCTGGGTCGCGCCGATGTTGTCCGTTGGTACTCCCTCTCTACGGGGAATGGAGAGATTCTCCATGCCTTCGGGGCGGTTCGCCCCCCGGAGCAGTGGTGGAACGAGAGCTTGGTGGCACTGACCGCGCCCGTGAGCGCGACGGTCTGGGGCACCCAGCAGTTCAGGTATCACGACAACGGCCGGGCCTCCCACATGTGGTTCGAGCACGACCGGCGTCAATCAGGTCCGTCCAGCATATTCTGCCCGGATGGCAGTCTCGCCCGGGAGGAATGGTATCGGGATGGAGCGCGGGACGGGCCTTTCCGAGCCTGGCGTGCTGGCGGCACACTGTTCGTGGAAGGAGAGTTCCGCCGAGGGCGAACCGCGGGCAAGTGGCGCTTCTTTGCCCCGGACGGACGGCCCGTGCCGATGGCCGCGCTCTCGCGAACCACGGAGGGATGCGCCTGGTTCACGCTGGTCCAGAGCTACTGCGAGGATTTCCTACGCATCGAGTTCCTGCAGCGGAAGGAGGACGCCCGCCCAATCCTCTACTGGGCGCACGGAAACGGCATCAAGCCGACGCTCGGCCATCGGCACCGAACCGTCTTCATAGAGGAATACGAGTGCAGTGATTGCTACCGGCTGGTCGCCCTCGACCTCGTGACGGGCGCCTTCAGAACGCTCAACGTGCCCTGGGACGCGAGAGTCGAGGACAGCTCCCCCGACGACCAACTGATTCTCCTGCGATTAACCCATTCAACCCGCCGATGGAACGTGGCATCGAGCGTGGACGGCCGGGTTCTTCGATCATTCGATGCCGATGCTCCGCCGCGCCGATGGTGGGTCAGCCCGGGAGGAGGACCGGGCAGGTAGCTTCCCGCTATCGCCAGTCGCGGAATAGACGGCCCCATTTCGTCTTGAGCGCCCGGCGGGCGCGCCAGAACCCGATGCACGGGTACCAGAAGACGTCGTGGTACAGGATCGAGGCCAGGTACGACCACGGCACGATGAACGTCCGCAGGAGGATCTTCTCGAACCGGTGCAGGGGCCCCCAGTAGATGAGCTTCTGGCCACGGGAGGCGAGCGTGTCGCCGCGGCTGAAGTGCCAGTTCACGTTCGAGACGTCCTCGCCCGCCACCTCGATCTCGCCCGGGTCCCCGACCCCGAGCCCGGCCTCGTGCGCGAGCCGGATGAACGGAAGCGAGAGCGGGTCGAAACCCATGAGCTTGGCCGCGATGGCGTCTATCGCGACCTGGTCCGCGCCCGCCAGGATCAGGTCCTTCTCGTGCCAGCGCATCGCCCGCGGCCCCGGGCCGTCGCCGGCGAAGGTCCCGTCCATGACCGCGAAGAGGCCCGGGTGGATCTCCTTCTGGATCGCGAGCAGGTCCACGAGGGTCTCGTGGATGACCGAGTGCGTCCAGTGCCGGCGCTCGAACAGGAGGCCGCCGAACGCGTTCTTCATCGCCCCCGTCATCCCGGTGAAGACATGGGTCTTCACCGTCGGCAGGTGCACGATGCTCGACCCGATCAGGCGCTTCGGGATCCGGAGCCCCTCGGGGAACATGCCTCCCAGGACGCGGAGCTTGGACTTGGGCTCGAACCGGACCCACTCCTCGCCGGGATCGTAGAGATGGACATCCGCGATCCCGAGCCGGTCCACGACGCCCTTCAGCTTGTTCAGCCGCTCGCCGAGCCGGGCCGAGACGACGACGGTCCGGTTGTGCGCGGCGACTAGCGACTCGCGGAGGTGGCCGGCGTCCAGGAGCGCCTTGGCCACGCCGTGCAACTGCCACGGCGTCGTGTTGCAGGCCGGATACCAGAAATGCCACGTGATGTTGACCTTGAGGAGCACGGGCGGCCCCTTCGGGATGGCGGCCTCGAAGCCCGCGAGGGTCATGGCGCGGCCGACGTCGGTCAGGACGGTCTCCGGGGTCGCGCGGACTACTGAGACAACTGCGCGGGCCATTGGGCTACCGGACGGCCGCGAGAACCGCGAGTACGTAGAGGAGCACGGTCCACCGGATCGGGGCGTCCCGGATCAGGAGGGCCTCGGGCTCTCCCCCCTCCTCGCGCCGGTAGATCAGGTGCAGGTACCGGAAGAGCCCGAACATGACGAACAGGCTCGTGAGCGGCATCAGGTGCGACGGGAACTTGCGCACGGTCTGCTCCGAGAACGTGTAGAGGACGTAGGCCATGAGCGTGCACGCGGCCGTGGTCGCGATCATCTGGTCGAGCAGGGCCGGCGTGTAGTCGCCGAGGACGGGCCGGTGGGCGACCCCGGCCCGGGTCCCGACCAGCTCGTGCCGGCGCTTGGCGGCCGCGAGGAAGAGGGCGAGGAGCATGGTGCAGATCAGGAGCCAGGGCGAGATCTCGACCGCGATGGCGAATCCGCCCGCCGCCGCCCGGAGCACGAACCCGGCGGCCACGACGAGGACGTCCAGGATCACGACCCGCTTCAGGAACAGGGTGTAGGCTGCGCCCAGAACCAGATACCCGGCCAGGCACAGCCGGGCGGACGGCTCCGCGGACCGGGCGGCCAGCAGGGCGAGAAGCGCCAGGGCCGTGGCCGCCGCCACCGCCCCGCCGGGCGTGATCGCCCCCGAGGCCACGGGACGCAGTCGCTTGCGCGGATGACGCCGGTCGGCACCCCGGTCCAGGGAATCGTTGAAAGCGTAGAGGGCCGAGGACGCGAGACAGAACGCCGCGAACATGACGAGCGCGCGCTCCGCCTCGCCGGGCTCCGCGTACCGGCGCGCGAACAGGAGCGCGGCGAAGACGAGCAGGTTCTTCGTCCACTGGAGTGGGCGCAGGAGGGAGACCCACGAGGATACGCTCGACATAGAGCCAGTCTAGCACCCGCCATGCGTTACAATGAGGCACCATGACACTCCTGGTTTCGCTCCTTGCCGCCGGAACCGTCTCGGCCGCCGATGTGGCGGCCACGAGCCGGGTAACCGCCGTCGTCGTCTACTCCGACCGCGCGCTCGTGACGCGGACGGTCAAGGTCCAAGTGGAAGCCGGGGAATCCACCGTGGTCGTGACCGGCCTGCCGGCCGCGCTGGCCGAGGACTCGCTCTCGGGCTCGGTCAAATCCGGCCCCGCCCGGCTCGTCGGCATCGAGTTCCGCCGGACCTTCCGGCCGGAATCCGGCGACGACCGCGTCCGCGCGCTCGAGCGCGAGATCGAGCAGATCCAGGACCGGCACGCGGAGCTGGCGGGCCGCGGCGAGGTGGACAAGAAGGCCCTCGAGTTCGCGGACCGGCTGGCCGCGCTCGAGGCCGAGAAGGCGGGCCGGGACGCGGCGTCGCGCCCGCTCAACACGGCGGAATGGGACGCCGCGGTGAAGTTCCTTTCGAGCCTGCGCACGACCCGGATGGCCTCGATCCTGAAGACCCAGGGCGAACTCCGCGAGGTCCAGCGCACGCTCGACGCCAAGAAGCGCGAGCTGGACCAGATCCGGTCCGGGCGCGCGGGCGAGGCGCGGACCGCGGCCCTCCTTTTGGCGGCCAGGGACGGCGGCGAATCCTCGATCGAGATCCGGTACGTCGTCCCGGGCGCGGGCTGGCGGCCCGGGTACGACGCCCGCGGCGACGTCGCGAAGAAGGAGGTCGAACTCACGTCCTTCGCGCTGGTCACCCAGCGGACGGGCGAGGCGTGGGACGACGTGGACCTCGCGCTCTCGACGGCGCGGCCGAGCCTGGGCGCGGCCATGCCCGATCTCCGGCCGATCTTCCTCTCGGGCGCGGAGTTCCGCCCCCGGCCCGTCTACCGTGCCAAGGCGGCCCGCGCGGGCGGCGCGGCGATGCCGGCGGCCGCCCCGGCCGCGATGGAGATGGAGGCATCGGACCAGGCGGTTCCGCCCCAGGAGGGATGGGAAACGACCGGGGTTGAATCGTCCGGGGTCAGCGCGGTCTACAAGCTCCCCCGGCGCCAGTCGGTGCCTTCCGGGGACCTGCCCCGGCGGGTCACGATCGCGGTCGAGAAACTCCCGGCCACGGTCACCTACGAAACCACGCCCAAGCTGGCGCCCCTGGCCTTCCTGCGGGCGATGTGCAAGAACACGACGGCCGGGCCCTTCCTCGCGGGCGACGTGAACGCGTTCCTCGGGGGGGACTTCCTGGGGAAGTCCCGGATCGAGACCACGGCCCCGGGCCAGGAACTCCCCCTCCAGCTCGGCGCCGACGAGCGGATCAAGGTGAAGCGGGAACGGCTGGTGGAGAGGACGAAGGACACGTGGTGGGGTAAGAAGCTCGTCCTGTCGCAGTCGTTCCGGATCACGGTCGAGAACTTCACGGGCGCGCGCCAGACCGTGACCGTCATCGACCAGGTTCCCGTGAGCCAGGAAGCGAGCATCGAGGTGCGCGCGTTCAAGTCCGACCCCGAGCCGACCGCGAGGAAAGAGGAGAAGGGCGAGCTCCGGTGGAAGCTCGACCTCGGGGCCGGGGAGAAGCGCTCGATCGAGTTCTCTTACGAAGTCGTCTTCCCGGAGGCGCTCTCCGCCCAGCGTGACCTCATCCTCCGCCGCTCGGCGTCCTTCTAGGGGAGATCCGACTGAACCCCTCGCCGACCCTCCTCGAGGACGTGATCGAGACGATCACGAGTCCCGCGGACGCCATCCGCAACCGGGACGAGGCGGCGCTGTTCAAGGGCAAGTTCAAGGAGGAACTCCTCCGCGTCGCCGAAGGCCTCGAGTTCTTCCGCAAGCGGTCGGACAACCTCTACCACCGCGTGCGCGCGTGCCTGTTTCTCCACGCCATCTACCGCTACCACCTGATCGACCGCTCTGACGTCCCCAAGACCGGGCTGATCCCGTACGAGGGGATCCGGGCCGCCCTGAACCGCGAGTTCGACGGGGCCATCGAGCTCTACCGGGCCGCGATGATGTCGCAGGGGTGCAACGAGGCCGTGCTGAGCGCCCTCGCCGACGCCTACGACCGCCTGGCGTTCCAGTACCTGCTCGACCAGGTGCGCCAGTCCGTGCGCACCAGCCGGGGCAACGAGTGGATGTTCGATCCCGCCGTCGCGCGCAAGTACCCTCTGCGAGTGCCCGAGCCCTACCTGCGCGCCGATCGCGCCACCCGGCTCCTGCCCGTGGGCCGCGACGTCTCGCCCGTCCGCGCCGACCCCAGCCACTCGGGCTGGTCGGACATCTTCTTCCTCGGCATGGACTTCCCCGAGGGCGCGCGCGTCGTGAACTTCTCCGTGGACCTCGCGGTCCGGGGCCGGGGGCAGCCCGTGCCGCCCTGCGAGTGCTACTGCCGCGTGATCGGGGAGCCGGTCATCCGGCTCGTCTCCGTGGACCTCGCGTGCGACAAGGACGTGGCATCGGTCGAGGAGCTCTTCAACTTCGGCAACGACCACCTGAGCCTGCTCAAGGCCGGCGTGATCGCGTCGGGCGTGATCCCGCCCGCGGTCGAGAAGTCCGGGGTCAAGCTCGAGGCGATCCTGCGCCGCCTGCTGGGCCGGCGCGGGGGACTCGAGCTCGTCACGCGGGTCCGCGACATCCCCAAGGGCTCCCGGCTCGCGGTCTCGACCAACCTCCTCGCCACGATCATCACCCGGCTCATGCGGTTCAGCGGCCAGATCAAGGGCCAGGCCGGCGGCCTCACCGAGGACCAGCGGCGGCAGGTGGCTTCCCGCGCGATCCTGGGCGAGTGGCTGGGCGGGTCGGGCGGCGGCTGGCAGGACTCGGGCGGCATCTGGCCGGGGATCAAGATCATCGAGGGAGTCGAGGCCGCGCGCGGCGACCCCGAATACGGAATCAGCCGCGGCCGCCTCCTCCCCCGCCACACGGTCCTGGCCCGCGAGCAGTTGCCGGCGGATATCGATGATCGGCTCGCGGGGGCCATCGTCATGGTCCACGGCGGGCTCTCGCTCAACGTGGGGCCGATCCTGGAGATGGTCACGACCCGGTACCTGCTCCGGTCCGCGGCCGAGTGGGAGGCGAGGCGCGAGGGCGGCCGGCTCTTCGGCCGCATCGTGGAAGCCGTGAAAGCAGGGTCGATGAAGCGGCTGGGGGCGCTCTGCACGCGCGACTGGGAGGCCTCGACCAAGGTCATCATCCCCTGGACCTCGAACGCGTACACCGAGGACCTGATCGCCGCGGTCAAGGCCAAGCTCGGCCGCGACTACTGGGGATTCCTCATGCTCGGCGGCGCGTCGGGCGGCGGGATGGCCTTCCTCGTGGACCCGAAGCGGCGCGAACGGTTCTGCGGCGAGGTGCAGAAGATCATGACGGACCTCAAGCGCCGGTACGAGGTCGCGCTCCCGTTCGCGATCGACCCCGTCGTCTACGACTTCAAGCTCAACTACCGGGGCATCGAAGCCGACCTCCTGAAGGGGCCGCGCGCTCTCATGCCCGACGGGTACCGGCCGCGGGAGGAGCGCCGTCCCCCGGCCCGGGCGGCCACCTCGAAGCAGGCCGACGCCGAGGCGGAACGGATCCGGACCGGCTACGGTTTCGACCGCGCGGCCCACGAACGCAACAAGCAGATGCTCAAGAGCGGCAGGATCGGCGTGGACCGGAACCGCCTGCCGCGGTCGACCGTGATCCGGAACGTGGAGCCGGGCGACCTCGCCATCGTTACCAACGACCTCGCGGACGCGCAGGTGGCGAAGTGGCGGCAGTCCGGCCGCGACCTCATCCGCGAGGGAGCCGTCGCCGCGGTCACGTACAGCGGCGGGCTGGGCAGTCGCTGGGCCGGCGGCGCGGCCATCGTGAAGGCGATCAACCCCTTCGTCGAGATGAAGGGCCGGCACCGGAGCTTCACCGAGCTCCACCTGGCCAAGTCCCAGGACTTCGCCTCCCGCTACCGTCAGCGCATCCAGCACGTCTTCACGACGAGCTACCTCACCCACGACCCGATCGCGCGGGAGCTGGAGGCGGCCAGGAACTTCGGCTACCAGGGCCGCATCTACCTCTCCCCGGGCCGGTCCATCTCCCAGCGCGTGTATCCCATGGAACGGGACTTGAGGTTCCTGTGGGAGACCCTGCTCCAGCAGAAGCTCGACCCGCAGGCGCAGAAGGTCCAGGACGACGTCCGCCGCGCTCTCATCGAGTGGACCAGGGCCAACGGCGAAGGCGAGGATTACGAGGAGAATCTGCCGCTCCAGCGGTTCAACCCGCCCGGCCACTTCTTCGAGATCCCGAACATGCTCAGAAACGGGACGCTGGGGGCGATGCTCCGCGACAACCCCAAGCTCAAGCACCTGCTCGCGCACAACACGGACACGACCGGCGTGTTCCTGAGCCCGATCATGCTGGGCATGCACCACGCTTCGGGCAAGATGGTCAACTTCGAGGTCACCCCGCGCCGGTACGAGGACAAGGGGGGCGGGCTCGCGCGCGTGAACGGCCGGGTCGAGCTCGTGGAGGCGCTCGCCCTGCCGCGCGAGGAGGACGAGTTCAAGCTCACGTACTACAACACGGCCACGAACTGGCTGAACCTCGACCGGTTCTTCGCCCTGCTCGGGGTCACCCGGACCGAGGTCGCCGCCGTTCCGGATGACGCCAAGGCGCTGACCAGGATCAACGAGGCCCTGCACGCGCTCGAGGCGCGGGTGCCCACGTACGTCACGATCCGGGAGGTCAAGCAGATCTGGGGCGCCGGCCAGGAAGATATCTTCCCGGTGGCCCAGTTCGAGAAGCTCTGGGGCGACATCTCGTGGCTCCCCGAGGTCGCCTGCGGGTTCTTTTCCATCGAGCGGCGGCGGGGCCAGCAGTTGAAGGACCCGGCCCAGCTCGACCGGTTCGTCCGCGACGGCTCGCGCGACTACGTCGCGAGCAAGTGCCTGTTCACGCGCTGAGTGCTACAGTAGAGCCATGAACGAGCGCATCGTAGCCGATCCGGGCATTTGCGGGGGTGAGCCCTGCGTCAAGGGGACCCGGATCCCGGTCAAGGTGGTCCTGAGCCATCTCGCGGCAGGTGAAACATCCTCCGAGCTGATCGCGAACTTCCCATCCCTCCAGGACGCCGACATCCGGGCCTGTCTCGAGTTCGCGTCTTACCTCGCAGCCGAACGGGTGGCGTGAAGCCGCCGATCCTCCTCGACGAGAACGTCAGCCTCGCCCTCGCCCCGCGTCTGAGAAGTCTCGGCTACGAGGTGACTGCAATTGCAGAACAGCTTCCTCGCGGCACCAACGACGAGGGCGTCTTTGCGGTTGCCCGAGAGCTCGGAGCGGTCCTGATAACACGCGATGCCCATTTCACTAATCCAGTGCGTTTCGACGCCTCCCTGACTGCCGGCATCCTCCACATCATGCATGGAAACCTCACGGCTTCCGATGAGATCGCAATCGTCGAAGCATTCCTTGACCGAACGCCCCTGGAATCCTGCACGGGCCGTCTCGTCCTCCTGGCCAGGGACAGGACGATCATCCGGTAGCCCGGTGGTCCGTCCCTTACGTCGCGAGCAAGTGCCTGTTCACGAGGTGACGCGGGAGTCTGCTAGAATCTCCTCGTCATGGGGACGATGCGCGTTGACGTGATCATCAGGGGCAAGCGGTCGGCGAAGGTGTCCGCCCTGGTGGATACCGGGGCGACGTTCACGGTGGTGCCCCGCGCGCTGGCCGAACGGCTGAAGCTCTACACGATGGGCGGCTACCGGGTGAAGATGGCCGACGGACGCGTTCGGCGGCTCGCGCATTCCACCGCCTCGGTCACGGTCGCGGGCCGGACCGTGCCGGCGACCATCCTGGTGGCTCCAAACGGGAGTGAAGTTCTGCTGGGCGCCGAGACCCTCGAAGTCCTCGGGCTCGCCGTGGATCCCCGCCGCAGGCGGCTGAAGGTCGTCCATTCCGCCACAATCATGGCCGCCTGACGGCTCGCGCGACTACGTCGCGAGCAAGTGCCTGTTCACGCGCTAGCCGGCTACTCCACGAGGGCCAGCAGGCGCGCGCGGATCTCCCGCACGACTTCGGGGGCGACCGGACCGATTCGCTTGGCCCACCGCGCCCGCCAATCGACGCTCTTCACATGATCCGAAAGCACGACTCCTTCCACCGGACCGCCCGGGGGAAGGGGTACCTCGAAGGGCAGTCCGCGGCGGCGGCTCGTCACGGGACAGCAGAGCATGAGACCGCTCAGGCCGTTGTACTGGGCGGTCGTGACGACCACGGCCGGGCGTCGCCCGGCCTGTTCGCGGCCGGCATGCGGCGTGAACTCCAGCCAGACCAGGTCTCCCCGCTCCGGCACGTAACCCGCGCTCGTCACCAGGCCTCCCCGCCCCTGGGCTTCCCCCAGTCCGACTCCGGATGCCGGCGCCGGCGGGAGTATCCGCGCAACAGGTCCTTGAGCGCATACTCGGGAAGCGGCTCCGCCGCGATCGTGACCCGCCCGCGCACGGCTTCGATCCTGACCCGGTGCCCTTCCCGCAGGCCGGCGGCCTCCGCCGCCGCCTGCGGCAGGCGGACGGCCAGGCTGTTCCCCCATTTCCCGACGCTTCCCTTCACGCCTTGCCTCCTGTATCTACAATGTAGATCACTGCGGCATCCGCGTCAAGTCCAGCGACATAGACCTCACCGGTGCTGCGAGCAGCTAAGCCATGAGGATGGGCAAACCGGCCAGGGTACTGTTGCCCATACCCACGGTAGCCGAGGATTCGCACGGTCGGGTCATGGTGCTTCCATACGAGACGGTTGTCGGAGGCGTCTGCGAGGATTGCGGAAGCGACGAACGTGGTGCCTTGCGGCGCCGGATCGGTAAGGAATCTCACGGCGGTGACCGCGTCCAGGGACCCGTAGATTCGTTTGCCGGGATCGCCGAAATCGCTCCCAAATCTCGTATTCGACATGACATCAACGAGTTTCAATGTCGCCCCTGATGCCTGTCCGGGCACTGGGAGGGCCGCAAGAACCAGCACAAGATCATCTATCTGGGGTAGAGTTCCGGTCTCAGTAGTTCAACACGATCCGGACTGGCGGAGGACGTAGGACTCCAGGATCGGCGGGTTCGCGCGGAACCACTCGACCGTGCGGCGGAACCCGTCCGGGAACTCGACCGTGGGCGCCCAGCCGAGCGTGCGCTGGATGAGGGCCGGGTTCCCGACCCAGCAGTTCGTGTCCCACATCCGGTTCGGCATGCTCCCCCATTCCGGCTCGGCCGGGATCCCGAGGACGGACCGCGCGACCTCGACCGCCTGCCAGATCGTGACCTGGGTCCCCGTGGCCACGTTGTAGACGGCGCCGGGCTCGTGCGGCTCCCGCTCGGCCGCGAGCAGGTACGCCTCCACCAGGTCCTCGATCCAGACGAAGTCGCGGGCGACCTCGGGATCCACGAGCGGGGGGAGCTCGCCCTTGAGCCCGTTCGTGATCAGCGTCGGGATCAGCCGGTTCGGCTCCTCCCACGGGCCGTACGCCGAGTATGGACGCAGGGTGACTACGCGCATGGCCGACGATTGGGCCGCCTTCCGGCAGGCCTCCGTGGCCTTCGCCTTCCCCGCCGCGTAGGCGCTGTTCGGCTTCGGCTCCTCGGATTCCTCCGGTGCGTGGTCCCGCAACCCGTATTCCGAGGAGGATCCCGTGTTCACGAAGCTCTCAGCGCCGGCGGCGATACAGGCCGCGAGCAGGTTGTTCGTGCCGCCGACGAGGGTGTCCGCGATCCTCGCGCGGTCGGCCTGCCACGAGTAGCCGCCCCAGGCCGCGAGGTGCAGGACCCACTCGGGATGCGCGTCGTGCACCGCCCGGCTGGTCGCGTTGGCGTCCCGGATGTCGCACTCGAGGAGCCGCACCCGGTCGCGCACTCCCTCGAGCCGCCACGTATCGGACCCCGGCCGGACGAGGCACGTGGTCGCGTGGCCGTCGGCCGCCAGCCGGCGGACCAGGTTCGCTCCGACGAACCCGGCGGCGCCCGTGACCAAAACCCGCTTCATGGACTACTTGATGAAGCGCGAGTATCCGAGGATGGCCAGGTACGGCTGGGCGCGGACGCGGACGGCCTCGCGCTCCCCAGCGTCGAGCTCGACCGCGGTCGCCCGGTTCGCCGCCGGGCTGGCCCGCCGGATCGTGCCCCAGGGGTAGACTTCCTTGAGCCGCCGGCCGTTCCAGGTCGGGGTCCGCAGGGAGGCCGCGACGCCCACCCCGACGGCCCGGCAGACGGGCCCGAGCGCCCGGACCGGGCTCGCCAGGATGTCCTCGAAACGCAATATGTGCACCCGCCCCGGGAACCGGACCCGGAACTGAAGCGCCAGGTGCTGGACCAGGCACCACGCAAGCAGGTACCGGTCGAGGGACAACGGAACGGGCCGCTTCTTGTGATCCGCGTAGGCTGACCACGGGTTCCGGACGACGTGGAGGACGTGGCCCTTGGGGAAATCGGCCAGGATCTGTCCCGAGTCCACGGCCACGATCGGGCTGTACCCGACGTACACGGACTCGCGGCCCGAGGCCCGGCGGTTGCGCCACGCCTCGAACGTGGACCGGAAGAACGCGGCGACGTTGTTGGCCCGCGTGCGCCCGGCCGCCGCGACGTGCCAGCAGAACCGCTCGGCCCGCTCGTCGTCGGAGAAGTCGAACGGCATGTGCCGGAACTTGGAGACCCGGGGCGTGCGGGCGCGGACCTTGCACTCCTCGTCGATGATGGCCCGGTAGTCGTCCATAGAGTCCCCGTCCAGCGGAAACACGGGCCACCGGTACTTGACCGGGAACATGGACCGGAGCGGGTCCCGGACCAGGGCGGTGCCGAGCTGGGACTCGAACGGGTAGACGAAGAGCCCGGGGTGGCCGTCCAGCAGCCGGTGCGTCGTGTTCCCCCCGTTCTCGTACATGGCCGAGATCATGAGCAGACGGAAATCCTCGTTCACCTGGTTCGTCCCTCCATCGTCCTGGTTGTCAATCCGTAGAAGAAGGCACGGGCCGCCGCCTCCCGGGCCGGAAATGGGAATCCCGGGGAAAGCGCGGCCGGGCAGGCGGCCACGGCGAAGACCTGGTTCCCGGCGGGCCAGAGGAGCGCCCCGAGCACCCGACCCGTCCGTGGGTCAAAAGCATGGATGCCGCACTCGGACGACGCGGGGACCACGCCCGGCGCGTAGGCGCGGAACCTCGGGATCACGCGCGAGGTGCCCGCGAACCCTATCCCGCCCGCAAACGCGAGCCCGCGCGTCCAGCCGGACAGCCGGAGAACCGGCCGGAACGTGGCGTCGTCCACGTATCCGACCTCCCCGTACCCGGAGTTGTCCACCCACAGCCGGTTGCCCAGCCACCGCGCCGAGTGAGGGCGCGTGAGTCCCCGCACCATCGGCCGCCGGGTCGCCCCGGAGAAGACCACGCCCCGGCCGTCCACGGGATACGCCGGATCCCCCGGTTTCTCGCGCGTGATCTCGTCCGAGGAAGCCGAGAAGCAGGAATCCCTCAGCCCCTTCCCGGCCGCGATCGAGTTGAGCTGGATATGGTTACGGCTGGAGTCGAGCCGGCCGCGGAGCTCGACGCACCGGGGCCACCATGCCGTGTGCACGCCCCCGGCGGAGTCGAGCCGCACGACCGCGTTCGCCCCGACCGCGTTCCCGTGCAGCCGGCCGCCGATCATGGCCAGGTCGTGCAGGTAGAGCCGGCCGGGGTAGTACCGGGACCGCACGGGCACGAGCGTCCGGTCTTCCGCCGCCTCGAAGTCAAAGACCTGGTTCGGGTTCCGCGTGCTCGCAACGTGCACGATCCCGCGGCGGCGGTCCACGGCGACGCCGGAGGGATGCGGGAGCGGCAGGTACGTGACGTGCGGACGCCCACGCACGACGGCGAGCGCCATGACCAGGTGCTCGTACTCCCGGGTCACGATCAGGGTCGCCTTGGCGCGACCCACGGCCTGCCAGAACCTGCCTCGCACCCGGCACGCGACCAGGGCCGGATTCACCCGGTTCGCCTCCCGCCACTGCGAAACGACCTGGCGCGGGTCGCGCCATTCGCCCCCGTGTCTCCCCCACCGTGCCGGGATGCTCACTATGCTCCCATCATACGAAGCCGGATCGCCCCGGCGTACATGCGGAGCGCCGAGAGGTACGTCGTCGTCGAAATCCCGCCGTGCCGGCGGAATCCCGTCACCGCCAGCTCCGTTACCGGTTCGCCCGTCTGGACCGCCCGGGCCAGCAGGTCGAGGTCGAACAGGTCGCCGTCCTGGGCCGGCGCCAGCCGGTCCAGGAGTTCACGCGACAGGATCTTGGGCGTGCCGTTGATGTCCGGGCAACGGACCCCGAAGAGCAGACGGGCTTCGAGGTTGTAGGCCCACGACCCCAGCTCGCGCACCGGCGCCCCCCGCGCCGACCGCACGGCCTTCGCGATCCCGCGGCCCGCCTTCCGGTAGAGGTCGAAGAGCGCGGCCACGGTCACGGGGTCGGTCCGCGCCGAGTTCGTGTAGCACACGACCGGTGCGGTCGCCGCCGCCAGCCCCATTCGCACCGACCGGCCCCATCCGCCGGCCGGATTCCCGACCACCCGGACCCGGGGATCCGCGGCCGCGGCCTGCGCGACTTTTGCCGGAGTTTCGTCCGTGCACGCGTTGGGCACCGCCACGATCTCGAAGGAGATCCCGGCCGCCTCGAGCGCCGGCGGGTATGCCGCCAGCACCCGCTCGACATGGTCCGCCTGGTTCCGGAACGGCAGTACGATCGACAGCTCGGGCGTGCGGGTCACTTCGGGGCGGCGGTCAGGACCGTGCGCGCCGAGTCCGCGATCCCCTCCGGGCTCAGCCGCTCGGCCGCCTGCAGGAACGCGGTCGACCCCGCGCGGCCCGCCGGGCTCGCGTGCACGCCCCGGATCAGGAGCCGGCACGCGATCCCGCGCTGGGCGATCGTCTCGGCCGCCAGCGACCCCAGCCCGCCCGCCGTGTATCCCTCCTCCACCGTGACCGCCGCCTTGAACCGCGCCAGCAGGGCCGTCAGCTCCGGCGTCGGCGCGTACGGCAGGTGCGCCATCACCGCCGCCGCCGCCTGGATCCCATCCGCGTGCAGGAGCCTGGCCGCCTCGATGGCGTTGGCGGCCACCGCGCCGGTGGCGAGGAGAAGCACGCGGCTTCCCTCCATGACCACCTCGGGGCGGCCGAGCGCGAACCGCCCGTTCAGCCCCGGGACCTCGGGGTTCCCCCCCTTGCCGATCCTGAGATACACGGGACCCTCGACCGTGCGTATCGCCTCCATGGCCGCCGCCGTCTGGGCGGGATCCGCCGGCGCGATCACGGTCAGCCCCGGCTGGGCGCGCGCGATGGCGAGGTCCTCGAGCGCGAAGTGCGTCATTCCCGCGTGGCCGTAGGCGAACCCGCCGCCCACCCCCACGATCCGAACCGGGAGGCGATGCAGGATCGGCCCGTTCCGGATCTGCTCGTAAGGCCGCATGGAGGCGAAGGTCGCGATCGTGTACGTGAACGGCGTGAACCCGGCCTGGGCGAGCCCGGTCGCGAGCCCGGCCATGTTCTGCTCCGCCACCCCGACGTTCAGAAACCGGTCCGGGTACCTCGAAGCGAACGCGTCCACGACGCTCCACCCCAGGTCCCCGGTCAGGAGGAAGATCCGCTCGTCCGCGGCGGCCTGCGCGATCAGGGAGCGGACGAATGCGTTCCTCATGCCGGCCCGATCTCTCGGAGTGCCAGCGCGCACTCGTCGTCGGTCAGATTCCGGTAGTGCCACTCGAGCCGGTTCTCCATGAACGAGACGCCCTTTCCCTGCACCGTCCGCGCCACCACCATCCGCGAGCGCCCGTGGTCCGCATTGAGGGCCGCCTCCAGCGCGCCGCAGTCGTGCCCGTCCACGTCCACGGCTTCCCAGCCGAACGCGCGCCACTTGTCCGCCATCGGCGCCAGGTCGAGCACGTCCTTCGTGTGCCCGAGCGCCTGGAGCCCGTTGAGATCGATCACGGCGCAAAGGTTCGCGAGCCGGTGGTGGCCGGCGAACTGGGCCGCCTCCCATACCTGCCCCTCGTTGCACTCGGCGTCCGAGAGGAGCACGAACACGCGCCCGGGATTCCGCCTCGCCCGCAGTCCGTACGCGAGCCCGCACCCGACCGACAATCCCTGTCCGAGCGATCCCGTCGACAGATCCACCCCCGGCAGTGCGTGCTCCGGGTGCTGACCCAGCGTGGAGCCGTCGCCGCAGAACGTCTCGAACGTCTTCTCGTCCAGGAGTTTCTTCCAGCGCAGGGCGCAGTACAGCGCGAGGGCCGCGTGTCCCTTGGCCAGGATGAACCGGTCCCGGTCCGGCCTCCCCGTCCCCGGGGCCTTCATGACCGCGCCCCAGAGCACGGCCATGATATCCGCGATCGAAAGGGCCGAGGCGACGTGCCCGACGTTGGACCGCCGCGACTGCTCGATGATCCAGCGCCGGAACGTTCGCGCCGCTCTAGGTACGTCCTGATCCGCCACTTTTTTCATCTTCTCACAGCCGCGCCGGACCCCGTTGACCGCCCGTGGGGGGAGGGATATGCTCGTTTCCTGCAGGGAATGGAACCGTCCGGCCTGATCGTTCTCGTAGTCGCCCTGTTCGTCCTGGGCGTCCCGCTCGTGATGAGCCGGGTGCGGGTGCCCGGAACCCTCGTCTTCCGCGAGGTCCCGCCGGACGAGCTAACCGAACGTCAGACCGCCTGCTTCGCAGACCTCGACCGGATGGCGGCGCCGATCGGGTACGGGCCGGCATCCACCTTCCGGGTGGCCGATTTCCCCAACCGCACGCTGAGCCGCCTCTACCTGAGTTCCCGCAATCCCGCCGTCCTCTACGCCCATGCGATCACGGATCGCGGGAACCGCACGGCTCCGGTCAACTACTGCGAGTTCGTCACCGTGTTCGGCGACACTCTCGCGGTCACGACCACGAACGCTCCGCGGATCAGCGCGTTCCCTCCCATCCCCGAGAACCCCTCGCAGAGCCTCCCCAACGTGCGCGACCTTGCCGAGCTGGCCCGGAGGCACGGGGAGCGCGCGGAACACCTGGGACGGGGCCTGCCCATGTTCCTCGGCAGGGACGAGGTGTTCGTCCGGAACGCCGCCTCGCACGAGCGCTGGTGCCGCATCCATGTCACCGGCGGCTACCTCCGCTTCCGCCGGGGCCGCCGCTCCCTCTCGCCCACGTGGCGGCTCGCCGTCCGCGGCGTCATCGTCTACCTCAACCCGTTCGCCGGATCATTCAGCTCGGCCAAGTTTGCCTTCGGAGTCGTCCTCGGCGGAGCGCTTCCCTTTCTCGGCGACCTCGCCGCGGCGGACGCCGGCCGCCTCTTCCACTCCCTGACCGGGATCGGTCCGCTCCTGTGCGCGACGGCCTGGAAAGTGGCGGTCTACACCGTCGCCGGGGCCGTGCTCGGCTGGCTGTTCGAGTGCCGGGCGTTCCTCTGGGCCTTCCTCCTCTACACGATTCCGTCCCTGCTCGCGGGGCACGGCGGCTCCCGGGAACTCGTCTCCGGGGGATGGATCGGCGCCGCCGCCGGACTGGTCTCGGAGTGGAAGGCCCGCCGCAGTATCGTGGCCTGACCCGGCCGCGAAGGGCTAAGCCGTTCGTTGCCACGGCCGGGCGGATGTGCGACAATCCCGGCATGAAACTCATCGCGTGGATCGCGGTGGCACTGGTGGTCGTATTCGGGGGCTGGAAGTTAGTGCAGATGCGCGACCTAGCGCGCTACGGCGTCGACCGGGACCACCCGTTCGGAAGCTTCGAGAAGCTCGACGCCACGCTCGTGGGCGAGATGGGCTTCACGAAGGAGGAGCTCCCCGCGGATTACGTTCCCTACCCGGATCTCCCCCCGGCTGCGCACTCGTACCGGTACATCGACCCGCAGAGCAGCGGCGGGGTCGCCGACAAGGTCTGGCTCCAGGTGGGCGCCGACGGCCGGCTGATCTCGATGAGTTCGTGGAGCCGTCCCCAGTACACGGGGACCACGGAGCTGATGCGCCTCCACTGGGAGCGGGTCACGGACGAGACCATGGATCTCAAGAAGGGTCAGGGCGATTACAATGGCGCGCCGTTCCGCGGCCGCTGGATGTGGGTTAACCCGGGCGGCTTCACAGTCTGCCTAGCCGTTCGCTGAAAGGAAAGGTGCCGCATGCGTCTCTATCCGAACCGTCCTCAGTGGGTGACCATCTGGCTCACCGCGTTCATGTTCGCCGCCGCCCTCGGCCAGGGCGAGCGCCGCGTTTCTGTCGTCTATGCGCTGGTGGGGGCGCTGCGCGCCTGGTCGCAAGCCAAGAGCCCGGCGCGCAAGTGGCTGGCGGTCGCCGGTAGCACGGTCATCACGATCGTGATCCTGCTTGCCGCGGTCGTGCTCCTGCATCCCAAGAAGCCGATCTAGGCCCGCTCCCCCGTCACACGGCCGTCACGCGGAGTTTGCCCCTCCGCTATGGCCTCCTCGCGTCCTCAGGCCCCAAACTGCCTTACTGCTTATGCACTTGACTCCGAAACCCCTACAGGTTGTAGTGGAACGGCCTTATGGCTCGTCCATCCTTTCCGCGGACGCTGGCCGAGTTCCAGCGGTGCTTCAGCGACGAGGCGACCTGCCGGGCGTATCTCGTGGCCTCCCGGTGGACGGAGGGGTTTCGGTGTCCGCGGTGTGCTCACCCCGAAGGGTTCGATCTGCGCCGCCGAGGGCTCTGGCAGTGCAAGGCCTGTGGCCACCAGACCTCGGTGACGGCCGGAACGATCATGCACCGGACCCATGTGCCCCTGACGGGGTGGTTCTGGGCTGCCTACCTGATGGCGACGCACACACCGGGGATGTCGGCGTTGCAGCTGAAGCGGCAACTGGGGCTCGGGAGCTATCGGACGGCGTGGCTGATGCTGCACAAGCTCCGGCGCGCGATGGTGCGACCGGAGCGAGAGCTATTGCATGGCGAGGTCGAAGTGGACGAAACGTATGTGGGAGGGCCTGAAGCGGGGCTGCGCGGAGGGCGCGAGAAGGGCGAGAAGGGCGAGAAGGCCCTGGTGGTGGGGGCCGTCGAGGTGCGGGGAGAGGGATCGGGGCGGGTTCGGCTACGCTCGATTCCGGACGCCTCGGCTCGTTCGCTGACCGGGTTCATCAGGGCCAACGTGGAACTCGGCACCACCGTACGCACCGATGGATGGGGCGGCTACGCGAGCCTGGACGCTTTGGGGTATCGCCATCGTCCCCGGGTGCAGGGCGAGCGGGAGCGGGCGAAGCGGATCCTATCCAGGATTCATCGCGTCTTCGGGAATCTCCAAACGTGGCTACGCGGCACCCATCACGGAGTCGACAAGCAGAACCTCCAACTGTACCTCGACGAGTACACCTATCGGTTCAACCGCCGGCGGGTCCCTATGGCAGCCTTTCAGACCCTACTGGGCTTGGGAAGCCAGCACAAGCCTCTTACCCGCAACCAGTTGCGTATTCGGAGTTAAGTGCCCAAGCACTACTGCCTTAATGACGGCCTTCAGTCTTCGTCTTCTTCCTTGTCGTGTCCCTTACGGTGTTCGCCCTTCTCCTTCATCCACTTGCCCACCGCCAGCACGACCTTGGCCCTCTGCATCGGCGTGAGCACGGCTTCCTTCTGGCCCTGGAAGGTCTTCCGGTTCGTCGCGATCTGCTCGTTCGTCGCCTTGATCTGGTCGAGCTTGGCCGTGATCTTGTCGTCCGCCGCCTTCTCCTTGACCAGATCCCTCAGCTCCTTCATCTGCGCGCGGAGGGATTCCCAGAGCGGCTTCTGGGTCTTCATCTGCTCCTCGTTGATCGCCTCGATCTTGGTCTTCTGGTCCGCCGACAACTGGAGCTCCTTCATGACCTTCCTGCCCCACTCGCCGCCGCCCTTGTTGTCATCGTCCTCCGCGCGCGCGAGCGGCGCCACCAGCACCGCCGCCGCCACCGCCGCCATCATCCACCGGGTCTTCGTCATGTCATGCACCTCCTTGGGTACTAAGGCAGGATAACGCAATTCCGGCCCCGGGATTGCCCCTTCAGCGGCACGCGCGGAACCGTATGCGCATGGCAACTCCCTGCCAGCCGGCTCCTATTCTCGCGTCAACGTGCCCCAATCTTCTCGCGGATGCCTTTCACTATCTTGTCCGTATCGTCGGCCCACCTGGCCACCGCATCGCCACCCGGGCAAAGAGCGGCGTTCCACCAGTCCACTTCTTCGGCATTTCGTGTGTCAATGAGGAAAACGAAGCCGCTAGAGCAGAGCGTGCCCCCCGGTCCCTTTACGTCGCACATGTCAAGGACGTAGCGCACTCCTTCCCGCCTTCCGGCGTTGGCAATGCACTCCCTGGTCGACTGAGTGAGCGCGTTGCTAAGGAACTTCTTCTCATGCTTGCAGGGGCAACCTATCGTAGGAGCCTTCATGCCCTGCTGGCTGAGCGAGTTGACGAATCTCTGGACTACCCTACCCGTATTCACCCCCGATGTAATCCCCACACTGGGCGACTCCGATGTGTACTGAGCGCTCGGCCGGTCGACAGTCGCCTGTTCGACCCGCGTGGGAGCTACGGGCGCAGGAGCTTGCCGCCGGGCGGCGGGCGCTGGCGCAAGTCCCAACTTTGGGGTTCCGTCAACGGACATTGGAAGCGCCGGTTTGAAAAGGGGCCGGTTTCGCCGGTTTGACGGGGGACCGGTCCCCCTGAGGGACGGCGCGAAACGGCCAAGAGCACGGACGTTC
>Ga0315294_10000618_pt1 | contig 38519 bp, 29 predicted proteins | sample YL17G13_40_MG_FD_203626 | JGI IMG/M metagenome (GOLD analysis project Ga0315294, IMG submission 203626) | Sediment microbial communities from Yellowstone Lake, YNP, Wyoming, USA - YL17G13_40 | ecosystem: Environmental > Aquatic > Freshwater > Lake > Sediment | place: USA: Wyoming | collected...
CTCGTGCAGGGGCGGGTCGAGCAGGCGAATGGTTACCGGCCGGCCCTTCATCGCCTTGAAGATGCCGATGAAGTCCTCCCTTTGCATCGGAAGCAACTTGTCGAGCGCCTTCTTCCGTTCCTGCACACTGACGGCCATGATCATCTCCTGCACCACTGGCAGCCTGTCCTCGTCCATGAACATGTGCTCGGTGCGGCAGAGACCCACGCCCTCCGCCCCATACCGAAAAGCGGTAGCCGCGTCTTCCGGCGTGTCGGCGTTGGCCCGCACCCCCAAGCGGCGCATCTTGTCTGCCCAGCGAAGCAATTGCCAGAACTCCTTGCCCATGCTGGGTGGAACCGTGGGAACCCTTCCCACGTGGACGCGGCCGGAGGAGCCATCTATGGTGATCAGGTCGTCCTCTTTGACGACGACGCCATTGCAGGTGAACTGCCGGGCGCCCTCGTCAACCACGAGAGCATCACAGCCCACGACGGCCGGCTTTCCCATTCCTGTCGCCACGATGGCGGCATGGCTGGTCTTGCCCCCCCTGGCGGTCAGAACGCCCTGCGCCTGGGCCAGCCCGTGAACGTCGTCAGGGTTGGTCTCCTCTCTGACCAGGATTATCTGTTCGCCCGCCGCTCCCTGCTCTGCTGCCCGGTCGGCGTCGAATATCGCCTTTCCGCAGGCCGCCCCGGGGCTGGCTGGAACCCCTATCGCCAGGGGCCGGACTTTGTAGGCCGGGTCTATCTGCGGGTGCATCGACTGTTCGAGTTGCTCGGCGCTGACCCGTTCGATCGCCTCCTCCTTGCTGATAAGCCCCTCCTGGGCCATGTCAACGGCGATCTTCACAGCCGCCTGACCCGCTCGCTTTCCCGAACGGGTCTGCAGGACGAAGAGCCTTCCTGCCTCCACGGTGAACTCTATGTCCTGGAGGTCTCTATAATGTTTCTCCAGTTTGTTAGCATACTTCTTCAGTTCGCCGTAAACCTTGGGCATGTGGCGGCCCAGTTCCTGGATGGGCATCGTGGCGCGAATCCCCGCCACCACGTCCTCCCCCTGCGCATTCGCCAGGTAGTCGCCATAAAGAACGTGTTCGCCGGTGGCGGAGTCCCGGGTGAAGGCCACTCCCGTTCCCGAATCCTCCCCGATGTTCCCGAAGACCATCGCCTGCACGTTTACCGCCGTTCCCAGGTCCTGAGGTATCTTGTTGTCGCGGCGGTATTCGATGGCCCGCCGGTTGTTCCACGATTCGAAAACGGCTTTGATTGACATCTCCAGTTGTTCGTGGGGGTCCTGGGGGAACTCGCGGCCCGTCTCCCTCTTGACTATCTCCTTGAACGTCCCGACCAGTTCCTCCAGGTCTTTCGCCCCGACCTTCGTGTCCTCGGTAACTCCCAGCCTCTTTTTCAGGGCCTCGAAGGCGGCCTCGAAGTGTTTCTTCCTGTCCACCCCCATAACCACCGATCCAAACATCATTATCAATCGCCGATAGGCGTCCAGGGCGAACCGCCGGTTGCCGGTCAGTCGTTCCAGAACCTTCAGCGTCTGGTCGTTCAGGCCCAGGTTCAGGATGGTGTCCATCATCCCGGGCATGGAGAACTTCGCCCCCGATCTCACCGAGACAAGGAGGGGATTCCTGGGGCTGCCGAATTTCTTTCCCAGCCCCTTCTCAACCTGAGCCAGGGCGGCCCTGACCTCATCCATGAGGGTGGGAGGGAGTTTTCTTCCCCGCTTGAGATACTCCCGACACACCTCCGTGGTTATGCTGAACCCCGGGGGAACCGGCATGCCCAGGTTGGTCATCTCCGCCAGATTGGCGCCCTTGCCCCCCAGGAGGTCTCGCATATCCTTGTTGCCTTCCGCGAAGGAGTAAACCCTCTTTTTCGCCTGGGGTTGCTCTATGATTTTCGTTGCCGCTGCCATTTTAGTCTGTTGTATTGTCCTCCTCAGAAACTTTGATAAAGCGCGCCCTGAGGGCCTTGTTAACGTTTCCCGCCGGCACTTCCAAGACCTCTATCCGCAGCCTGCTCTGGCGCGTTTCAACCTCAATTACCTGCCCCACCGCAACCTCTTTCGCCGGCCGAGCAGCCGCCTCGTTCACCAACACTTTCCCACCCTCACACGCCTCCTTGGCCCATTCTCTCCTCTTGAAGACTCCCGTCGCCTGAAGGAACTTGTCCAGCCTCATCCGGCCATCGTGTTCCCTCCTCAAGCCGTCGGCGGATGAGTCTTGCTAGCCTCCCACAGTTCGTCCATCTCCTCCAGGCTGAGGTTCGCCAGCGTCTTTCCCGTCTCGGTGGCCGCTGCCTCCATCCATTTCATCCTGTTCTCGAACTTGTTCACCGTCAGCCGCAGGGAGGTTTCAGCGTCCAGTCCCAGCAAGCGGCACAGGTTCACCGCCGAGAAAAGGAGGTCTCCCGCCTCTTCCTGCACCGCATCCCGATCTCCGCCCTCTGCCGCGGCGCGCAGTTCCTTCATCTCGGCCATCACCTTTGCCTCCGGCCCCGAGGCGTCCGGCCAATCGAAGCCGATGCCGGAGGCCTCAGCCTGAACCGCCTGCGCCCTGGCCAACGCAGGCAGGCCAGCAGGAATCGCCCGCACCTCCCTGTCTTTCTCTGCCTGCTTCAACCCCCGCCAAACCTCCAGCACTTCCTCCGCGCTTTCCGCCTTGCCTTCCCCAAAGACGTGGGGATGGCGCCGCTCCAACTTCTCCACGATCCCTTCCAGCACCCCCACGATATCAAATCTCCCTATTTCCTTCTCCATCTGGGCTAGAAAGACCACCACCAGCAGCAAATCCCCCAGTTCCTCCCGCAGTTCCTCCCCTGATCCTCTCTCCACCCCTTCAACCACCTCATAGCACTCTTCGATGATGAATCTGGTAAGCGACGAAGGGCTCTGCGCCCGATCCCAGGGACACCCCCCGGGCGAGCGCAGTCGTTGCATTATGTTGACCAGTCGGGTGAAAAGCCTTCCGGGCGTCATCTTGCCGACGGAGGCGCGTTCCCCTTTTCCTGCGGAGGCTTTTCAGTTGGGGTCGTTTCCGGCTTGGTGGTTTCCCCCTTGCCCACAGCCGGGGCCGGTCCGCCAGGAGCAGAAGGAGAAGGAGGGGCCTTGCCGAATGCTTGCTCCAAGGTCCTGAATTGAGGCCACTTTATCTCCACCTTGGCATCCTGCCGCAGCTGCAATAAGTATAAGTCTTGCGGCTTGGAATTGTCTCGGAGGTAATCCTCCCGCACCTGCTCTTTTATCTTCTCGTAGTCCGCCTTCTCAGCCGGCGATTTCGCGTCCAACCGGGCGAGGTAAAATGCATCCTTATTCGCTAGTTTATACTTTATCGGCTGGGTTATCTCCCCTGTGTTCAGGTTCCAGAGGGCGTCGAAAAACACCAGCGGCAGCCGGTTGGGGTCCCGCCCCACCTCCTCGAACTGTCCCCCCTGCCCCTGCCATTTCAAGGTTGAAGCCTGCGCCACCGCCTCGAACTCCTCCCCCTCCAGCAGCTTCTTCCGCGCCTCAAGGGCCTCCTTGTTGGTAGGAGCGGCCATTAGGTGTAGACTGATCCAGTCTGGCTTGTCATAGACCGTTGCCCGCTTCTGCTCGAAATAGTTCTTGAGTTTTTCCTCGGTGACCTGCACGTCCTTTGCGCACAGCTTCTCCACCAACATGTTCACCCGGACCTCCCAGCGGTAGTCATCCCAGGTAAGAAACTGGCGTCTCACTTCATCTTCCAGGCTGGCACCACTGTCATAAGGATTTGCTGCGTCGCCTTCATCTTGTTGTTGGGTATTCTTCTTCAGGGTTGCCGCCACCTTTTCAAGCCGGGCATCCACCTCGTCATCGCTGACCGTGATTCCGGCCTTCTGGGCTGCTTGAAGGATTATCTGCTCCAGCATTATCCCTCCGAGGGCAACTGCCCCCATCTGACCCTTTGCGGCATAGGTGTAGAACTCTCTGGGGGAGACCTTCTGCCCGTTCACCGTGGCCACCGGTCCCTTGCCACATGAGCACAGCGCCAGTCCCGTCACCGCCACCAGCAGCCACCAAAACAGTCTACCTGCTAATCTTTGCTTCAATTCCGTTACGCCCCTGCTCCTCGACGTTGAACGTTTCGTGTCGGATTTGCCTAAACGCTATCATCGGCCGTTCGTCCTGTCAAGGAGCGCAAGAAGAAGATTAGAGGCAAGATTCAACCTTTTGCGCCCTTGAGAAGTTGGAGAATGTGCTGGCTACGGCAATCTCCACCAGGAAGCGGTGATGCGATTTGACAGCGGCCGGGGCATGGGTTAAAATAATGTGGTTTGCACTCTAAGTCCCTGGGATGGTATCACCAAGGGAGATAAGATGAATTGGGCAACTTCAATGGCAAGCGCCCAGGCAAAGGGAGCGGCGACCAGAATGCTCTTTTTGGGAGGTGAAGGACTTGTATGAGGAATATTGGGGCGTAACCGAGCCTCCTTTCAGTCTTACCCCCAACCCAAAGTTCCTCTATCTGAGCGAGAAGCACGCCAACTGCCTGACGATGCTTGAGTACACCGTTACCCGCAATAAGGGGGCTGGCATGATCACTGGGGAGGCCGGCAGTGGAAAGACCACCCTCAGCCGCGCGCTGCTTTCCCGGCTGGATCCCAGCAAGTTCGAAATCGCCATGATAGTCAACCCCAACCTGACGCCCAATCAGCTCTTGGCCGAGATACTGGACCAGTTCGGATGCGATTCCATCCCGAGGCAAAAAAGGGAACTGGTAAACAGGTTGAACAGCCTCCTCCTTAACCTCTACCGCAACGGCAAGAAAGGCGTCCTGGTCTTGGATGAGGCCCACCTTGTCCGCAGTCGGCTGACCTTCGAAGAGATTCGCATGCTCTTGAACTTCCAACTTCAGGACGAGTTCCTGCTCACCTTGCTGCTGCTGGGCCAGCCGGAGTTGAGGAGTCGGATTGAAAAGATAGAGGCTCTCAAGCAAAGATTGGCCGTTCGTTATAATCTGGAGAGCCTGAGCCGCCAGGAGATGGAGGAGATGGTCCGGTTCCGGCTCAAGGCTGCCTGGTACATGGGAGGAGATATTTTCCTTCCCGAAGCATACGACGAGATGTTTGCTTACTCAAAAGGCGTTCCCCGGATTACCTGCGAGATCGCGGACAACGCCATGATTTTCGGGATGCTCAAGGGTGTCAGGCAGATTGACGGGGTGCTGATGCACGAGGTCATCATGGATTTTGAGGGGAAGGAGTGGTAGGCGATGCCGAGGTTGGCAGAACTATTGCGGCAGATGGAGCAGCAAAGGCAAGCACCCGCCTCGGATGTCTTCCCCATTCCCGCCGAAGCTCCGCTTCTGCCGCCGCCGCCTCCCAGCCTCGAACTGGAAAAGGAGGAGGAGGAACGCCATCATATCCACGTTGAGCTCACCTCCGAACAGCTCCAAAAACTGATAGATGCCGTACTCCCGGAGGTCATGAGCGTGAAACAGTTGGCCCGCTACCTGCAGAAGGGGCCAGGTTGGGTCAGCGACATGGCCCGCAGGGGCATCATTCCGGCCGCCAAGATGGGCAACTCTTGGCGGTTCGTGAGGAGGACTGTGGATGAGTGGCTGCTGGGGCGGGTTTCCGTCTCCATGAGGGAGAGGAGGGAGGGTGATTCGAACAAATGATTGAAAAACGCAAGTTTACTAGGCTGACGGAGCCGCTGATCATCCGCTACTACGTCATCGGAGGAGGAACAGGCGTCCCGTATCAGTTGAAGGAAGCGGAGGTGGTTGACAGCAGCGAGGGAGGCGTATGCCTGAAGACGGATGAGGGCCTTGAGGAAGGGTCGGTCTTGGAGATGGAGTTGATGCTGCCCCTGCGGGCAGGAGCAGAGACGTTCAAGAGGGCTGTTGTGATGGGGGAGGTAGTTCGGGTCACTAAATCGGGAGAGGGAGATGCGAGGGAGTACGGGGTGCGCTTTGTTCACGTGGATGAGGATATGAAACAAGAGATAGCGAGATTCATGGCGACACGCCTGGCCAATCAACCCGAGAATGCGGGAGGCGCTTGAGCATGTCTCTCATCAGCAAGAGAGAGCAAGTAGCTGTTGACATCGGCAGCGATAATCTGAGGGTCATCGTGGTGGAGCAGTCTCGGGATGGCTTGAGGTTGAGGGCGGCCGCCTCCGCTCCCACCCCTGAGGGAGCGGTGTCGGAGGGCGTGGTCCAGAATCCGGAGGAGGTCGGGTTTGCGTTACAGAGCCTCTTGGCCTCCGCTGACATCCCTCAGCGGGGAGGTGCGGCGGCCGTTGGGGGGCCAAGGGTGGTGGTAAGGCCCGTGAGGTTTCCTTATACCACTCCCCAGCGACTCGACCGCCTGGTGAAATATGAGGCCCAAAGGTACGTCCCTTTCTCCGCCGATGAGTCCGTCATCCAGCACCAGGTAACCGGCGAAGGCAGCGACAAGGAGGGCACCTTTCTCGAGGGAGTCGTTGCTGCCGCCTACAAGCAGGTGGTGGAGAGCCGCGTCGAGGCCCTGGAGAAGGCCGGCCTCGAGCCCCTGGTTGTGGACATTGAATGCTTCGCCACCCTCAGAAGCCTGATTTACGCCAACCGAGACCCCTCAATAGGGGATGCCACGGTCGTCATCCTCAGGGTCGGCGGAGATTTCACCGAGATCACCCTTATCAGGAAAGGATCGTTCGTCCTCAGCCGCACGGTTCCTCTCGGAGGCAAGGCCATCACCTCCGCCATTGCCAAGGCCCTCCGCGTTGACATGCGGGAGGCCAATCGCCTCAAAGAGGAGTTGGGCGTGGCCGTCCCCAGGTCCGGCATTGATTCCCTGGAGGAGGCCCAGAAACCCGTGGTGAGGGCCATGTCTGCCCCCCTGGACGAGTTGGGGAAAGAGGCGCGCCGCTCCTTTACCTATTTCCTCACCCAACTCTCTGCTGAAGCGCCGGACGCCACCATTGACAAGGTCATCCTCTGCGGCGGCGGGGCAAAACTTAAAGGCCTGGACACCTTTCTCGCCGGGCACGTCTCCGCCGAGGTGGTCAAGGCAAACGTTTTCGACTCCACCTTCGTGGACAGTTCCACGTTCGACAAGGCCTACCTCGCAGACCTGGCACCCACCATGGTGGTGGCGATGGGGTTAGCCCTCATACCATTCATCCAGGGAGGAAGTTATCCGTTTTCCTTTGACGTCTCTCGCTGCGGGGTCGTGGTTCGCGCTGGCCCCGAGACAGCGCCGGGCGAGTTGTAATTAAGGAGAAGGGCTGTGCTCTACGTTAATTTAGTCGAGGAAAGACTGCGGGTTCGAGCGCGGATGGGCGCTGTCATCCGCTACGGCACCCTGGGATTGATCGTGCTAGCGGTGGTGGTGGGGACTTTGTTGTCAATCAAGCTCTTTCAGGCCAGGAGCCTGGGACACCAGATGAACGCGGTCAGGGGGGAGATAAAGGATTTGAAACCCTCCGCCGACCAGTGCAAACAGGTCATCATAGAGATAGCCAAACTCAATCCCCTGTGGCAGTTGGCTGACGACGCCACCGTCTCGCAGCAGACTTGGGGTTTGGTCCTTCGGGGCCTTTCCGACGGCCGGCCGAAGTACAGTTACGGGATGATCTCCCTGGAGGGTGCCGACACCCAAACCTCGGATAAGGACAAGCCGGCTCGAATCACGGTCAGGGGCTTTGCCACCAGCGAGTTCGCCATCGCCGAGTACCAGCGGAACCTCAACGAGTATAAGACGGGGCCGGAGGCACCTCTCGTCTTCAATCCGGGTGCTACCAAACTAAACGAGGTCAATTCCGCTGTGCGTGAGGGGATGAGCGTTAAGAACTTCGTCATGGAGCTCAGCCTCAACCCTGGGGAAGGGGGTGCTCCAAGTGGCCCTAAGTAACCTGCCCAAACATGTGAAGGTGATGTTGGCCTTCGTTTTGGGAGGCCTCATCCTGCTGGCGGGGGGCCTCTACGGTTTCGCCAAGATGGGACGGCGTAACGCCCAGCTCGCCGTGGAACTGCGCCAACTCGAAGGCCAGAGGGGGGAATTCGGCAAACTTGCCAAGCAATTGACCCAAAGGCAAGACGAATACTTCGGCGAAATCATGGATCTCAAGCAGTTGAGCCTCGGCCTGAAAAAGGATGAAATCATTCCCAGCACGCTGGAGGAGTTTAGGATTGCATCCTCCTACGATCATTTGGCCTTGATCTCCTTTCGCCCGGGGGACATGATAACTCCTCCCGCCATCCAAAGAACTGAAGCGGCCAAGACAGAGAAGCCCTTCGACCTGGAGGTTGGGGAGATCCTCGTCGGCAGGGTCGTGGGGGGAGATTCCTGGGCCGTATTTGATGTGAGCAAGGTCAAGAAGGAATCAAAGAGCGATTACGAAGTCCTCGGAGTGGGCGCGATAGTAACCACCCCATCGGGTAGGCAAGGCGTCATCAAGACGATCAGCGAGACCGGCGTGCAGGTCGAACACAAAAATACCGTTTATAGCGCCAAAATCCCCAGAGCCAAAGGGGATGCAATGAAACTCGATCTGGCCTTCGAGGGAACCTACGAAGACTTCCAGCGGTTCCTGCAAACCATGAACCGCTTCCCCAAGATGGTGAAGGTCACCAACGTCTCCATAGGCGCCCTTGGGCCGGAAACAAACCGGCTGCGTTACCGGGTGGATTCACAACTTTTCTTTGTTCCGGAGGAGGTGGAGAAGGTCCTTGAAGAAGCAAAAGCTTCAATTGGTGGTGCTTATAGCGCTGGCGGGGGTGCTGGTGGTGTTGGTGGCGTTGTGGGCAACGAAGAAGGCGCCAGCGCCGGCGCCGGTAGCGAGTAGTAAGGGCGCCCAGAAGGCTGTTGAGGAAGCAGGGAAGGGCAAGCCTGCGCAAGAAGGGGCTAAGGGCGGTGTCCAGCCCGCCACAACTGAGGTGGTTGAAGCCAAGCCCCCCGAGACCACTTCCAAGATGGGCCGTCCTGACTACCTTCCCCCAGCGAGGGCCGGGGCCGCTCCTGACCCCTTTGCACCCTTATCCAGACAGGGAGCAGGTGCGCTAACTGCGCCGTCGGGCGCGCCGACCCAGCCTGGGCCGGCAACATACGTTTCCATGCCGGAGAATCTTCCGCCACCCACGGTTGGACAACCGTTTGTCTCAGCCGGTGGGGTTCAGCCAAGCCCCCTGGTGGCAGTCAAGCCTGTGTCTGTCAAGCCAAGGGCTGCCAATTTCTTCGACTCGCTGGGTCCTGACTGGCCGTATTCCCCCGCCAGGCCGGCAGTTCCCAGCACAGGGACCTCCTTGGTCCTGTTAGGAACAGTGCTGGGCGACAGACCCTGTGCCATAGTCTGGGACGGCTCAAGGAGCCGAATAGTTGGGGAGGGAGACTCGTTGTCTATCCGCGGCCACCGATTCACTTTTCGTGAGATTGGCAATGGCTACGCTCAGATAGTCTACGACCATCAGAGTCGTACCCTCAAAATGAGGGAGGGAACTTGATCATGGGTAACAAGAAGTCTTTCTGGTTAGTATTCATCCTGTGTTTCCTGGTTGTGGGGAAAGCCCATCCAGCCGAGGAGGCAGGCTCAGTCACTTTGCCCGCTGATGCCGTCTCGCTCTCGCAGGCAACAGAATCCCCCACCTTGACGGATTTCCGGGTCATCCAGGAGCAGGGAGTCACCTTTGCCACCCTGTTGGCGAATGCCGCCTTCACCTACACCGCCTACCGGCTCGACTCGCCGCCCAGTTACGTAGTTGACCTGGCGGGCCTGGTGGTTCCTCCCGAGCGGGTGGAGAGCGTCGAGGTTAACTCGCCTGACATCAAGGTCATCCGCCTCTCCCAGGCGGAAGGCTCCAGCCCCGCCCGACTGGTGGTGGAACTAAACCGCGACGCCGCCTGCAACCTATTCCGCAACGTCAACGGAACGGGCGTCCTGATCAGGGTCATGGGGGCTGAAAGGTCGTCGAACATCGCCGCTGCAATCTCCGAGCAGGGCACGCCGGCGCTTACGGTTATAGAGACGGTCGCCTGGCCACCCGAGGAGGAGCCCTTGGGGGCGCTGTCAGTCGCCTATGCCGGCTCCGAGGCCGCGGGGGCTACTGGCGAGGCCCCTCAGCCTGTATCCGTGGCTGCCGAAATTCCTGCCCTGACCGAAGTGCCTCCGCCTTCCGGAGAGGTTCCAGCCGTTGCGGCCACCGGTGCTTCGCCGCTGCCCGCCGTGGGCGAGCAGCCTTCTACGGTCTTCCTGGCAATGGCTCCTACCCCGCCGTCTCTTCCTCAGGGCACTACTGAGGCGCAGCCGGAGATCTACCCACCGGAAGCTGTCTCCTACCCAGCCTTGAGATCCACCCCGCCGGAGGGATCGTCGGTCTCATTGGTCGCCGCCATCCCTTCCACCTCAATTGTGCCTCCGGAGATCCCCGCTGCGGCAGAAGGGTATGTTCTTCCCGGAAACGTTCCTTCTCCACTCACCGCCGGCGCGCCTTACCCGATGTCAGCCCGCCCTGATGCCACCCACCCAAGTTCGGCGCTCGTCAAAGTAACCCTGGCCAACGGCTCCGCGGCAGGTTCCTATGTCAGCAGCCTGCCCAGGCCGGGGACCGTCACCGTGGATTTCGTGAATGCTCCGCTGGCAGATATCTTCAAGACCTTCGCCTTCCAGACCGGTCAGGGCATATTGGTGAGCGACAACGTCAAGGGAACTGCCACCCTCAAACTCGAACAGACGCTGCTGAGGGAGGCCATAGACATAATCTCGTCCCTCTACAATCTCTCGGTCAGGGAGATCGCGGGCGTCTATCTCGTGACCGCCGGAACGGGCGGCGCCGCCGGGGCGCCGCTGCAGAGCCAAGTCTATCCTCTTAGGGTCATTTCCGCCGAAAGCGCCCTCTCCATCCTCAAAGAGATGGTGCCCCAGGTAAAGGCGGTGAGCGTGCCGGAGCAAAACGGCATCGTCCTCATGGCCTCGGATGCCGACGTGAGAGCCGCCCTCTCCCTCCTGGAACAGGTGGACCGCACCGGGCCGGTTACTCCCGAAGGCCAGGCGTGGAAGGTCTTCACCCTGCAATACGCCGGAGCTGACGAGGTGGCCAACGTAATCAGGGCCAACATCGCAGGCGTTGTCGTTTCGGCTGAGCCGCAACTGAGGGCGGTCACGGTCAAGGGAAGCGCCGGCGACGTGGCCGCCGCCGAGAGGATGATCGAGCAACTCGACAAGCCGGTGGACGGCGTTCAGGTCGTGCCCACCGCTATAAAGATTCAACACGTCTCCGTCTCCGCCCTGGCTGCGAAATTGCAGGAGTTGTTGCCGAGCACCAAGACCAAGATCAGTTACGACGAGACCCTCGGAACCATCTTCATCTCCGCCACCATGGCCGACCTTCAGGCCGCCAGAGCTATCATTCAGGCCATAGACGTGGCTGGGGCCGCCGCCGAGGCGGGCGGCGGCACCGAGGTCATCATCAAGGATTTGGAATACGCCACCCCTGACGAGGCAAAGGCGTTCCTGGAGAAGGCTTCTCCCAACGGCGACATCAAGGTGGAGACCGGCAAGGACAGCGACCGCATCATCGTCACCTTCCCCAGGGGGATGATCGGCACGATCAAGAAGTTGGTCGAGACGTTCGACGTGCCACCCAAGGAAGTCGTGATCGAAGCCGTCGTCACCGATATGTCTCGGGAACTCTCAAAATCGCTTGGCTTCGCCTGGGACTTCGGTGGCACCCTCGGTTTCCAGATGATCGCCCCCGCCACCACTGTGGGCATCGGCTTCCCCAACGTGCGGAGAGGGCCGTTCAGCATCACCACCGTGCTTAGCGCCGTCCAGGGCGATGCCCATTCCAAGTTGCTGGCCCGGCCAAGGATTCGCACCGTTGATGGCAAACCGGCTAGCATCCTGATCGGCGAAAGGTTGCTCTTCCAGGTGGCGACCGTCGCGGGTGGCACTGTCACCTACGCCCTTAAGGAAGAAAGGGTAGGCATCAACCTCAACATCCTCGCCCGCATCACCTCGGATGGTCACGTCATAGCTACCCTCCATCCCGAAGTCAGCACCGTGATAGGGTTCAATCCCCAGGGATATCCCATCATAGCCACCCGCGAGACCGACAGCACGGTGCTCTTGGAAGACGGTCAGACCCTGGTCATCGGAGGTTTGATTCGAGAAGACGAAACCACCAGCATGGCGAGGGTTCCCATCTTGTCCGAGCTTCCCATCCTGGGAGAACTGTTCACCCGGCGCACGAAGACGTCGAGGCCGTCCGAAGTGCTGATCTTCGTCACGCCGCACATCGTCAACAGAGGCGCAGAGCTTTAGTTGGTAGATAAACCCAAGTTATACGGGGAGATAATACTAGAGAACACCAGCATAACTCGGGAGCAACTCGACCGGGCACTACAAGTCTCTAGTGAAACGCACGAACCTCTAGGCAAGGTCCTAGTCAACAGCGGCCTTATCTCCGAGCGCGACCGGGTGATGCTGCTCGGCAAGAGGCTGAACATGCCTTTCACAGATGTCTCCAGGCAGGAAATCCCTCCTGAGGTGATAACCTGTATCCCCGAGCGCATACTCCGGAAGTATAAGTGCATTCCGATAGCCAAGTCAGGCAACGTCGTCTCCCTGGCCATGGTCAACCCGGTGGATATCATATCCATAGACGAAGTGCGGCTCTCCACGGGCTTCGACATAGACCCCATGATAGGCGTGGAGGAAGACATAATGAAGGCCATAGACCGCGTCTCCACCCTCTCGGAGGATGTCGAAGAAGCCCTCGGAGATTGGCTCAAGGGCACCCAAGGCGAGGAGCCCGCCTCCATGCAAATGGACATCCAAAAGGTGGAGGAGCAAGACCAGGATGACGAACTGGGCGTGGACGAACTCGTTCACATGGCCGATGAGGCTCCCATCGTTCGCCTCGTCAACCTCATTATCGGACAGGCTACCCGCGATGGAGCCAGCGACATCCACATCCAGCCGGAGGAAAACCGCGTCCGCGTCAGGTTCCGCATCCACGGCATCCTGCACGATGGGATGTCCTTCCCCAAAACCGTTCAGGCGTCCCTCATCAGCCGGTTCAAGGTAATGTCGAACCTGGACATAGCCGAACGGCGGGTGCCGCAGGACGGCCGCATGTCCCTCGTCAACAGGACCACGGGAAAGACCTACGACTTTCGCGTCTCAAGCCTCCCCGGCGTCAATGGCGAGAAGGTGGTCCTACGGATCCTGGAGAAATCCTCCATTCTTACCGGCCTGGCCGCCCTCGGATTCTCCACGGTCAGCCTGGAGAAACTCGAAGACCTGGTGATCCGCTCCTACGGCATCGTATTGGTCACCGGCCCGACCGGCTCCGGAAAGTCCACCACCCTCTACGCCGCCCTCAATAAGATCAATTCACCTGAGAAGAACGTCCTGACCATCGAGGACCCCGTCGAATACCAGTTGCGGGGCCTCACCCAGATCAATATCAACCCAAAGGCGGGCCTGACCTTTGCCACCGGCCTTCGCTCCTTCCTTCGCCAGGACCCGGACATCATAATGGTGGGTGAGATAAGAGATTCGGAGACCGCGATCATCGCCACCGAGGCTGCCCTCACCGGCCATCTGGTCCTCTCCACCCTTCATACGAACGACGCCGCCAGCGCCGTCACCCGTCTCGTCGAGATGGGAGTGGAGCCCTTCCTGGTCGCCTCAACCGTCATCGGCGTGCTGGCCCAGAGGCTGGTTCGAGTTATCTGCGATCGCTGCAAAGAAGAATTCATCCCGCCCCAGAGCCCCATCGTCAAAATGGGGATGGAATTTGACCCTTCCAACCCTCCCCACCTCTATCGCGGCGTTGGATGTAACGCCTGTCGCAACACCGGCTACCGGGGGAGGACGGGCATATTCGAACTCTTTGTGGTGGACGACGAAATCCGCGAACTCATCCTCAAGTCATCCCCGGCTTACCTCATTGCCGAGTCCGCCAGAAGAAATGGCATGGTCACCCTGCGCGAAGATGCCGTTCAAAAACTGGCCCAGGGAATAACCAGCCTCGAAGAGGCCTTGGCCCAGGTTTACGGAGGAAGATGAGCGGTGGCCTTCTTGGCCCATTCACCTCGGCTTGGCAGCGGGTGGGTTCCTGGTTTGTAACTTATGCGTTCCAAGTTGTAACCTGTTTGAACGAGTGGTAAAATGGATAGCGCATTTCTCCCGGAAGGAGGATTTCTTTGGCCAGCATAGCGGATACTCATATTGACGATCTCCTCCGGCTCACGGCGGAAAAGGGGGCCTCAGACCTTCATCTCACGGTAGGGCTGCCCCCCATGGTCCGGGTGGACGGCTCCCTTGAGCCCACCGAATACGACCGAATTACCCCCCGCGACAGCCAGCGCCTCATCTATGATGTCCTCACCGATAGCCAAATAGAAAGGTTCGAACAGACCAAGGAACTGGACTTCTCCTACGGCGTTCCCAGGCTCGCCCGCTTTCGCTTCAACGTCTATCGCCAGCGCGGTTCCGTGGGCGCAGCCATGAGGACTATCCCCTCGGAGATACCCAAACTGCACGAGATAAACCTTCCCGCCATGCTGGAGGAGTTCACCAAACGCGCCAGCGGGCTTATCCTTGTCACCGGCCCCACCGGCAGCGGCAAATCCACCACCCAGGCCTCGATGATTGACATTATCAATGAATCGCGCCCGGTTCACATCATGACCATCGAGGATCCCATCGAATACCTGCATCGCCACAAGGTGGCCATGGTTAATCAAAGGGAATTGGGAGCCGATACCGACTCTTTTGAAAAAGCTCTGCGCGCCGTCCTCAGAGAGGACCCCGACGTCGTCCTGGTGGGCGAAATGAGGGACCTGGAGACCATCAGGGCGGCCCTGACGATCGCTGAGACCGGGCACCTCGTCTTTGCCACCCTCCACACCCGTAACGCCGCCCAGACAATTGACCGAATCATAGACGTCTTCCCTCCCTACGAACAGGAGCAGATCCGCGTCCTGCTGGCGAACACCCTTGAGGCCGTCGTCGCCCAGCAACTTCTGCCCCGCGTCGCTGTCCCCGGGCGAATTCCCTGCATCGAGATAATGGTCGCCACCGCCGCCATTAAGGCCCTCATTCGGGAGGCAAAATCCGCCCAGATTCCGGGCCAGATGCAGATGGGCGCCGAGCATGGCATGATAACAATGGATCAAAGCCTCGCCAACCTGGTCATTCGAGGTGAAATCAGCCGCGATGATGCATATACCCATTGCATGGATCGGCCCAGCCTCGACCAGCACCTGGCCAGATACACTTACTGAGGACTCATCCGAATGGTGAGGGAGGAATGAACAATGTCAACTTTTGTCTATGAATATCTGGACGAGTCGGGAGTTGCCAGGAAGGGCCGCTTGGACGCGGAAAACGAACAAGCCGTGCTCGCCCGCTTGCGCGAGGCCCGCTATCGTGTCCTCGGCGTCCGCAGGGCCACCAGCTTCTCCGTTACGGGCCTGACAAGGCGAATTTCGAAGGTCAGACTCAAGGACGTCGCCATCTTCACCAGGCAGTTCTCGGTCATGATAAGCGCGGGCGTCCCCGTCCTCAGGTGTCTCGAAACCATCCAGGGCGCCACCAGCAACGCCAAACTCGCCGAGGTTATCGAAGGCATCAAGAACGATGTCAGAACCGGCCGATCCCTGACCGACGCCCTCTTCCGGCAGAAACCAGTCTTCTCGGACCTCTACGTAAACATGGTTCGCGCCGCTGAACTGGGCGGCATCCTCGATGCCGTTCTCAATCGGCTGGCCGCCTTCCTCGAGAATGAAATGGAAATAAACGGGAAGATCAAGTCCGCCATGACCTACCCCGTCATCGTCTTCTGCTTTGCCCTGATCGCCGTCAACTTCATTGTTTTCTATATCATGCCCCAGTTCCAGCCCGTCTTCAAGGACTGGGACACCCCTCTTCCCATCCAGACCAGGCTCCTATTGAACTCCAGCGCCGTGCTCATCCGTTACTGGTACATTCCTGTCATAGTGGTCGTGGGGGCTTTTGTCGCCCTACGTATCTACGGCAGAACTGAGACCGGAAGGTACAATATAGATGCCTTCAAACTCCGCGTTCCCCTGCTTGGTTCGCTGCTGCGGAAGATCTCCGTATCCCGCTTTGCCCGCACCTTTGGCACCCTCATCGCCTCGGGCATGCCCGTTCTCAGGGTCCTGGAAATAGTTGCCGACACCGCCGGAAACAAGGTCATCTCCGCCGCCATCCTCAAGGCCCGAAAGAGCGTTCAAGAAGGCCAGCGCATCTCCGACCCCCTGGCCGCCAGCGGAGTTTTTCCCCTTATGCTCACCCAGATGGTCAGCATAGGTGAGGAGACCGGCCAGCTCGATACCATGCTGGAAAAGGTCTCCGATTTCTATGACCGAGAGGTCAACGACGCCATCGCCTCCCTCACCTCGATGATAGAGCCTATAATGATTATCGGGCTCGGCTTCCTAGTTGCCTTCATCGCCCTTTCCATCATCACTCCCATTTACGACCTCGCTGCTTCGGCCCTCAAGCAGTAGCCTGACCAGTCCGAAGAAGTCGGAGTCGGGGGAGTGCCACACTCCCCAGGAGGAGGGGCGGGGCGTATTGGCCCCTAGGATGGCCGGGTCTTGGCGGTTCGAGCCTGGCGGCGGAAGATGGGACTGGAGGTTATAGTTTGGACAAGGTGGCATTGGAGGAACTTGCCCTCCACTTCGCGACCACGAGGAATCCCTCCTCCAGGGATAGGCTGATTGATGCCTCCCGGGAGATGGTCGAGCAGGTTGCCAGGACTTTCCTTGGGGCAGACGAACCCCTGGAAGACCTGGTCCAGGAGGGTTATATCGGCCTCATCAAGGCCGCGGATAGGTATGACCCCAACAGGGACGTCAAATTCACCACCTACGCCAACCACCTCATCTCCGGCGAGATTAGGCATTACCTCAGAGACCGCAAGTCCCTTATCCGGGAGCCCAGTTGGCTCTACGAACTTAACCAGCGCATCGGCAAGGCCGTTTCCCTCCTCTCCCAGGAACTCGGCCGCCTCCCCACCATCTCCGAGATCGCGGAACGCGCCAACCTCGCCGAGGACTCCGTCCTGGCGGTGGTCAATACCAGGAACCTCTTCCGCATTTCCTCCACCGACCAGCATCAGGAAGACTCCGAGTCGCCTTCTGAAGTCCCATTTGAAAGGGCCAAGATCTCCAGCCTTCGCTACGAGCCCTTCAAACTTCCCGTGGAAGATAGAATCCTCCTTCACGATGGCATGCGCAAACTCAAGGAGATCGAGCGCCGCATCCTGGACGCGGTTTTCTTTGGTGGTCTCACTCAGGCTGAAGCCGCCCGCCGTCTCGGCATCTCCGACAATTATGTCTCCTACATCCTCAAAGTTGCCCTGGGCAAGTTGAGGAGGACCTTCGTCTCCGAGGAGAAGGTCTCCCGCGCCCAGGTCCGCCGCCCGCGCCCGACCGCCCAGCCTCCTGGTTTGATGGACCCGCTTACCGGTCTTCTCTCCGGCCAGGGCTTTCAGAGCCGCCTGGAAGAGGAGATCGCGCGCCATTCCCGCTTCGGCACCCCGTTCGCCTATCTCCTCATGGATGTGGATCGCCTCGGAGAATACAACCAAAAATACGGCCTTCCCGCCGGTGACAACGCCCTCGCTGCCCTCGCCTCAATCATCAAACACAACCTGCGCAAGGTTGATATAGTGGGAAAGGGCGAGGGCGGCCGTTTCTTCGCCGTCTTGCCTCACATCGGTCAGACGGCCCTTACCGTGGCTGAACGCATCTGCTCGAGGGTGAGCACGGAGGGCAGCGGACTCTCACCAGGCAAGGTGGTTCCACAGGCTCACCACGCTGAGCAAGGTCGAAGCGCTGCCAGCACCCTTACCCTTGCCATAGGGGTCGTCATTCAAGACGAAACCTCCCAGGAGACCGCTGCCGAAATCCAACTCAAGGCTCTGAAGGCCCTGGTGGCGGCCAAAGAGGCGGGCGGAAACCGGGTTGTCTCCTTTGTTGACGTCGCCCCCGCTGGCCGGCGCCGTTCCTGACTTCAACTCGGATGGGTCAGTTAATTGACCTCTCACAAAGTAGCCGCGCAATACTCGACTTTCCCAAGGTGTTGGCCGCCCTCGCCGCCAGGGTGCTCACCCCTCTGGGCGGCCAGCTAGCCCAAGCCCTCCTGCCGGCCGAAAACGCGAATCAGGCGCTTCTCCTCCAGCGCCAGACTTCAGAGGGCAAGTCCCTCCTTTCCGCTCATGGCCTTCCCGCCCTCGACGGCATCTCCGATATCTTCGACCTCCTCGAAGCTGCTCACAAAGGGGGTGCCCTCGACGTTCCCTCTCTCCTTGGAGTGGCTGAATGCCTGCGAAGCCTGAATCTTCTTCATTCCTACCTCGCTGACCACCTGGCCTCGGATAGCCCCCTGGAATTCATCCGCCGCCAACTGGTTCCTTTTCCCGACCTTCAGCAGGAGTTAACCTCCAAATTCGATCGGGAGGGGAACCTGCTCGACTCCGCCTCTCCCCTCCTGGGTTCCCTGAGGAGACGCGTCCATCAGGCCAGGATGCACCTGACCCAACAGATGGAACGTCTCGCCCAGTCCCTTCATGCCCAGGGCGCCTTGCAAGAACCCCTGCCCACCTTTCGGGAGGGCCGTCCCTGCATTGCCCTCCGCAGTGATAGATCCTCTCAGGTCAAGGGCATCGTCCATGGAACGTCCACCAGCGGCCTGACCTTGTTCGTCGAACCCCTGGAGATCGTTCCCCAGGCCAACACCCTCCGCCGCCTTGAGGGCGAGGAAGAGGAGGAAATCGCCCGCATCCTGGCCGAACTGAGCCATTCCGTCGGTCGAACTGCCCCCGCCATCAAGGAAAACCTGCACCTCTGTGCCCAGGCCGACCTGATCTTCGCCCGTGCCGGCCTCAGCGCCGACTGGGATTGCAGCGAACCGGAGTTCTCCCCTGAGCCGCCTGTGGTGAGCGGAGCCTGCCCTGAGCCTGTCGAACGGGTCGAACCACCTGTGGTGAGCGGAGCCTGCCCTGAGCCTGTCGAACGGGTCGAACCACCTGTGGTGAGCGGAGTCGAACCACGACTGGAACTGCACGCCGCCCGCCATCCCTTGCTCCCCCCCCATCAAGTTGTCCCGATTGATGTCGAACTGGGGGGCGAGTTTACCACTATGGTAATCACCGGCCCCAACACCGGCGGCAAGACCGTTGCTCTCAAGACCATCGGCCTCCTCTGCCTGATGGCCTATTCCGGCCTTCATATCCCAGCCGCCCGGGGCTCCCGCGTTCCTTTCTTGCCCCAGGTCTTTGCCGACATCGGCGACGAGCAATCCATCGAGCAGAGCCTCAGCACCTTCTCTTCCCACATCTCCAAGATCGTCCGCATCCTTGAAGCGGCCGAGGATAATTCCCTCGTCCTGCTCGACGAGATCGGAGCAGGCACCGACCCAGAGGAGGGTGCCGCCCTTGCCATCTCCATTCTCAAAGCGCTCCAGGCCAAAGGGCCTCTCGTCGCCGCCTCGACCCACCATTCCGCCCTCAAGACCTTCGCCCACTCCGAGCCTGGCTTCCGCAACGCCTCGGTCGAGTTCGACACGCAGACGCTCTCCCCCACCTATCGGCTACGCCTCGGCCTCCCCGGCCCCAGTCAGGCTTTGGTCATCGCCGAGCGGCTTGGGCTTCCCCGCAACGTCGTGGAGCGGGCGGCGGATTTCCTGGACGTGGAGAAGGTCAGGTTCGAGGAGGTCCTCACCCGGGTCACCTCCCTGGAGAGGAAGTTGGAGTTCGAACTTGCTTCCCTCAAGGACGAGGCCTCAGCCCTCGCCGCCGACAAGGAAGAAGTGGATCGGATTCGCCGCGAACTGGAGCAGAAAAGGAAAAAGGCCCTCACTGAAGGCTTCCTCGAGGCCAGGGAGATCGTCGAACAGGCCGATTCCGAGGCCAATCGCATCCTCGCCCAGATCCGCCAGCAGCAGGCCGAGGGCAAGAGCACCCAGGAAGCCAAGGAAAAACTGGCCAACCTGAGGAAACGGCTCGCCCGCCTCCACCAGGAACTTGTGCCTCCCCCCCAGCCCCGCCCGACCGCCGGGCCACCTCTGGCGGGCGCGGCTTCCCCTCCTCGCACCGTCAAGCCCTTTCCTGGGGAGTCTCCCGCCCTATCCTCCCTCCGCAGCCGGAAAATGTTCTCCACCCCCCAGGAGATCTCCGTCCGCGGCCTAACCTGGGACCAGGCCCAGCCCATCATCGAGAAATACCTTGACGACGCCTTCCTGGCCGGCCTTTCGCCGATTCGGATTATCCATGGCCGGGGAACCGGTTCCCTGCGGGCAGCCGTCCGCCACCTGCTCTCCTCCCATCCCCTGGTGAAGTCCTTCCACCAGGCCGAATCCTCCGAAGGCGGATTGGGAGTCACCGTGGTTGAGTTGTAATTCTGCACCCGCCCATGCCAACTTTATTATTGGCCTTTTTGGACGGTAATGGTAAGAAAGGCGGGGGATGTGGTAGAATATAGGCAGAAAGTTGAAATAATTGAGGAGATGAGGCCGGTATGAAAACCGGACGGACAGGAACTGTTTTGGCCATGACCTTGGTGGTCTTGGTGGTGTTAGTCATCTTGGGCCTCGCCCTGATGGCGAGGACCAGGTTGGCCCTGGATTCCTCTACCCGCGAAAGGGACCGTCTCCTGGCCCTGAACGCCGCGGAGGCGGGAGCCAACCTGGCAGTCTATCTCCTGGAAAGCGAAAGTGATCCAGCCGGGTGGACCAATTTGCTGGTCAACCACTCTGCCGAATTGATTAACGTCAACCTGGGCAATAGCAAATTTGACGTGCAGGACCTCACCTGGGTGAGCAGTCGGGTGGTGCTGGTTCGTTCCACCGGATACTCCAAGACCGGCCGGTCGCCCCAGGCGAGAACGGTAGCGGTCAAGGTCAGGATGATCCCCTCCGGGTGGCGCTACGCCCTCTGGTCGGGCGAGAGCATCTACGCGGGCGGCAACTCCAAGGTTTACGGCAGCATAAGAGCCAACGGATCAGGCGGCATCATGGTGGACACCTTTGGCAGTTTCAAGTTCTATCCCATGAGTTTGTTGGATTCCGTGGATACACCGGGAGCCATCAACGATGCTTCGGGCGGCATCCCCAGTCCATATGAGAATCCCGGGGCGCCACGGGATACCATGCCCGGAGTCAAATACACCGACTTCCAGTCCCCGACCCTTTTCCCCAACGCCCGGATTTTCAACGTCCTGCCAGCGGACGCGACCCACCCTGCCACCGACATCGGGGGAGGCGTCCTGCCCGTAGTCGAGGCGGACGGAACCATCACCTGGCGCTACACCTACAAGTATAGCGGCCAGGGACAGGTCAACGATGAGTGGACCGTTGCCCAGTTCAACACCGCCTACAACGCCAATCCGACTTACTTCGCCCCCGGCACACTGCCAAACAAAGACTATGCCATAGTCAACTGGCGGACGGGCGTGGACCTGAACGCGGACGGGGTGATTGACAACTACCGCCTCCACCTCAGCGGCAACGGCACCATCACCTCCACCATCGCCATCTACGGCGACAGCGGCGATCCGTTGAACCCCAATGACAACGGCAGTTTCATGATAAGCGGCGGCCCGACCTTTGAACCCGTCAGCGGGGTGGCCGTGGCAGCCCACGGGGTGGATTTCTCCAAGGTCGTTGGGAACGCCCAATTTGGCACCCAGGCCCACCCAGCGTTGACCTTTGCCAGCGGATGGTCCAAATGGAGCAGCGGCGGAAACATCAGCACCGTCGGCAGCTTGATGGTTAATGGAGATGGCACCTCGGCGCCGGACATCCAGTCCACCGGCAGCGCCGAACATTGGTTCAACCCGGGCTTCATAGACACGATGCCCGAAAACATGGCGCTGGCCTTCAAAGGCCCCTATCCTCCTTGGGCAGCCCAATGGCTGACCTGGCAGGTGCTATGAGCGGACGCGAGGCCCAATTGGCTCCGGAATCGTGAAACAAGTTCCGCAAGCGTTAATCTCGCGGAATCGTCCAGACAGGGCGGAAGGAAGGCAGCGAACATGAGCAGGCGAACCAGAGGTTTTACCCTCATCGAGGCGATGGTGGCGATTGTGCTCCTGGTGGTGGGGATCCTCGCGGTGGCGCAGGCGTTCACGGCCTCGATTTTCGCCAACCAAAAGGCCAAGAATCTCACCATCGCTCAGAACGCCATTACCCTTAGATTCGAACAGATGCGGAACACCGGGTTTGACCTCCTCCAGTCCAAGTTTCCCGGCAACTTCAGCGTGACCGACCCGGACAGGCCAGGGAAGGTGGTGGGCACAGGCCAGGTCACCATGCAGCGGCTTGGGCAGTTTATGCGGGTGATGAAGGTGACCATCTCCGTCACGGTCGGCAGCGTGAGAGGCTCTATGGCCTCCCTGACCAGCATTTCCTACATTGCCGAGACGTGAGAGGCGGGTTTCATTTATGGGCTTGGCCGTGTCAGCGATTCAGGTCTGTTTCGATCCTGGTCTCCTGCCCGCCCAAGATTGTGAGATTGCGCTCCACAGGATGACCGCAGAATTGGACAAGGAGGACAAGATGCGACACCGTCACAGGGGTTTTACGCTAGTGGAGTCTCTGGTGGTATTGATGATATTGGGCCTGATTGGGGTGGCGATCATGGGTTTCTTCCCATTTGCTGCCAGACTCTTCCAGCGGGGCGGCGCCGAGGCCACGGCCGAGAATGCCGCCTCCCGCTGCATCGAGAAGATGGCCCCCTTGGTCCGGGAAGCCATGGATATGAACGTCGTTACGGTTTCCGGCAGCCAGATCCGCCTGGAAATCACCCTGCCTCTGAAACAGTTCGACGCCACCACAAATGAAAATCTGGTCGCATATCCCCTTACCGTGGGCAAGCGGATGGCCTTCTATCGTTCGAATAGCGCCGGCAATCCTAGCGTGCTTGGGAATTTCTTCTGGCGGGCGGAGAACATCGGCGGCTCCTGGCAGCCGGTGGAGAAGTTGACGGAGGGCATTACCTCCTTTACCGCACCGACCATCAACATCACCCTCCCCCCCAAAGGCTGCGAGGTAGTCGTGGTTGCCCGGGTCAAGCAAGGTTCCAGAACCGCCACCATTACCCACCGCGAATACCTGCAATGCCGTAACAGCAGGTGAGCGAGGACCAACGTCCAGGTCAGAGGCCGTCTCTCCCCCACATTACCCCCGGAGATTTCTCCTCGGATGTTCCTGTAGCGGAGGGGTCCGCCGCGGCGGATTGGAGTATGGCGGGCAATTCGAAACACACGCCTTCAGGAATAATGCCGGCTAGCGCCACCTCGGCTACCAAGCCTCCCGCGTTCCGGCCGAAGTGAGGGAATGAAGAGCGGCGCTTGGTAGCCCCAAGGGGAGTCGAACCCCTGTTCCCGAACTGAGAACCCGGTGTCCTGGGCCACTAGACGATGGGGCCACCTGGGCGGATTCTACCACGATGTGATTCCCGGCGCAACCCTAACCTTCATTATTCAAGAACGCCTCCGTCACGAATTGCGCTCCCCAGCCAAAACCGCCCGTAGCGCAGACCTTTAGGTCTGCCCTTCCCCCCAATCTGTGAAATCTGCGTAATCTGCGGATAACATCTTGATTGTTGGGGGGACACAGGTAACTGTCCCCTGTCTCCCTCGCTGCTTTACTTATCGGCTTCCAACTGCTAGTCTCTAACCACTGGGCAACGCTCAAGAGGAGGTTAGACCGTGGTTGTTCGCAAGAAAATACTCATCGTTGACGACGACCCCGATATCGCCGAGTCCCTCCGTCTCGTCCTGGAGAGCAAATCCTATCAGGTGGTCTCCGCCTCCAACGCCCAGGAGGGCCGCGAAAAAGTCAAACAGGAACACCCCGACCTGATCATCCTCGACATAATGATGCCCAACAGCACCGAGGGCTTTCACTTCGTCTGGAACCTCAGGAACGACACTTCCTCCGAATGTCAGAACGTTCCCGTCATGATTCTTTCCTCCATCCACGATACCACCTCCCTGAGGTTCTATCCCGACCAGTCGGATGGAACCTACGCCGCCGGCGAGTTCCTGCCGGTGCAAGACTTCCTCGACAAGCCTGCAGAGCCCAAGGAACTTCTGCGCCGAGTCGAAAACCTCCTCAAAGGGTGACTCAGGTTACCCCTTCCCCCTCGACCGAGGCCACCCTGGTCGAGGAAGAGCTTCTTGCCCGCCTCAGGTGGTTCATTCGCCACCGCTGGGCGGCAGCCACAGCCATACCAGTCACCGCTTTGGTCGCCTCCGCTTGGCTGCACATTCGCCTCCCCCTAGCCCCTCTTTTCCTCATCGCCCTCGGAATCCTCGCCGACAACCTGTTATTCGTGTGGCTCGTCAAGATAGTTGAAGCCAAGAAGGGCCCTGCCGGCCTCTCCGCCGCCAGATTGCTCGCCAACGCTCAGATCTCCACTGACCTTTTCGCCCTGACATTGCTCATTCACTTCTCCGGCGGGATTGAAAACCCTTTCATCTTCTTCTTCATATTCCACATCATCATCGCCAGCATCCTGCTCTCCTGGCGAGACACGTTCCTTCAGGCTGGCCTCGCCGTCTTCCTCTTCTCCTCCGTCGCCATCCTTGAGGCAACCCATTTGATTTCGCACTATCGCCTCTGGCCCTTTTTCTCGTGGGATACCTACCGGCAGCCGGTTTTCATCTTCGGAACCCTCCTCGTCTTTGCTGCTACTCTCCTGCTTTCCGCCTATTTTGCCACCTCCATAACCCGCCGCCTCAGAGAGCGAGAGAACGAGGTCGTCCGGCTTTCCAGAGACCTTCGCCTTGCCTATGATCGCCTCGCCGCCGCCGAGCAAGCCAAGGCCCTTTACATGCGCAAGGTCTCCCACGAACTTCGCGCCCCCCTTGCTGCCATCCAAAGCACCCTCAAGGTCATCCTCGAAGGCTTCCTCGGTCCACTCCCCGCCAAGCAAGCCGAGATGATTGACCGCGCCGACCGCCGGGCCGGCGAACTCCTCAAACTCATCGAGGCCATTCTAGTGCTCACCCGCAGCCGCGAAGCACCCCTCGAAAGAGAGAAGGTCTCCCTTTCGGTCCTCGAGGTCGCTCAAAAGGTCATCGCCCTGCTCACTCCTCGCGCGGAAGCGAAAAACATTACCGTGGAAACCCAGCTCCCTCGCGACCTGCCTTCCATCTCCGGCGACCCCGAGAGCATCCAGCAACTCTTTACCAACCTCCTCTCCAACGCGATCAAATACACGCCGGAGGGGGGCAAGGTCTCCCTTTCAGCCTCGGCTGAGCCGCCCTCCCTTCGGGTCGCCGTCTCGGATACCGGCATCGGAATCCCTCCCGAAGACCTTCCCAATGTCTTCAATGAGTTCTTTCGGGCCAGCAATGCCCGCCAATTCGCCCGTTCCGGCACCGGCCTTGGCCTCTCCATAGTCAAGGCTGCCGTCGAGGCTCACGGCGGGACCATCACCGTGAGCAGCCAGCCGGGCCAGGGAACTACCTTCGAAGTGCGCCTTCCGCTTTGACTACTGAGCCGCCCAGGAAAGCCCCCCCACCGGCCCGGCGGTCTTGATCACCTTCCGGCGGTTGCCGCCGTCGGCATCCATTACGCAGATCCAGCCTGGGGATACCGCGAAGGCTATCTTGCTTCCGTCCGGTGACCATGCTGGCCACCCCTCGGATTGTTCGCTCTTGGTTACATTCGTCCCATTGCTGCCGTCGCTAGCCATAACGTGGATGTCGTCCCCGCTGCAGAAAACTATCTTCTTCCCGTCTGGACTCCATCGCGGACTCACCCACTGTTGGATTCGCGTTGCGACCGGCGTGGTTCTTGTGAATCTCGTGGGGTCGGCTGCGTCCACCTCCGCGAGACATATCCAGCCTTCCGAGGTCAGCATCAGTCTGCTGCCATCCGGGCTCCAGCCGGCCCACCTTATCTCCCTCAAAGGCACCAGGCTCCATTCCTTGCGGGGGACCGCGAACGCCCTTGCCGACGCGTAAATCGGCACCGTGGGTATGTCCAGTTTGTACTGCCCGCTGCCGTCGGCATTCATGCTCCAAACCTCATGGTGAGGGTCTTGCTCGCGGATGTAACGGGAAAACACGATCTTGGTCCCATCCGGCGACCAAGTCGGCCAGGAGTCCCCCCCTTGATCTTGGGTTAGCCGCACTTGGTTTGATCCGTCCGCATTCATGACCCGTATGTCCGTCCAGTTCCCGCCCCCAGCGGTGAACGCTATCCTGCTGCCATCTGGCGACCAGCATGGATCGGAGGCTCCATCGGCTAGGTTCGTCAGTTGAGCGAGGTTCGAACCGTCGGCATCCATGACCCATACTTGGGGCACGGTCTTCTTGTCCGCGCTGAACGCGATCTTCCCTTCGGGCGAAGGCGTCCTCTCTTTCTCCTCCTCCGCCTCCTCAATCAGGCGGAGATTCTGTCTTTCCAGCTCGGTCAACAGACCCTCGTTGAACGCGACGTTCGGCTCATACCACGGTTGGGAGTAGAAGTACTCCCGCCAGTCCGGCGCCTCAAACACCTTCCCGTGCCTGGCCGGAATCTCATTCTTCATCACTGACAGTTCCCAGGCCGTCAGTTTCCCCAATTCATCCCGGATCAGCGGCAAGGAAAGGAACTCTGGCGCTTGCGCTGCCTCCGCGACCTTCTCCGGCGTGCTCACGTAGGTCTTCCGGCTCACGGGATCCCACAACACCTTGCACCCCAGCGCCACCGCCACCGCCCTGAGCGGAACCATCAGGTGTCCGGACTGCATTTCTACGGGCACAGGCAGCGGCACGGCCCGCCCGTCGAGCGTTATGAAGTTATCCCCCGCGGCCACGGAGAAAATCCTCCCTTTCCTCTCGAACACCGCCTTCACTTCCGCCTTCTTCCACCCTCCCTTTGCCCCCAACCATTCCGCCAGGAGACCCACCGGGACCCGGAGCATCCCCGACCTTATCTCGGACTGGCCGTAACGCCTGCACTCCTCTCCGTCCACACGAATCCCGTAGTAGAAGGGGGACCACCCAATCTCTATCCTCGTCGCCGGCTCGAAATCCTCAAAGTGCCAGACGATTTCGTTCCCTTCTCTCGTGTACCCATCGGGTGCTATCAGCAATCGGCTGAAGTCCCCGGCGCGCTCGACTTGCACCGTGATGTCCGCCATGCCGATTGTGCCCTTCCACGTCGCGCCCGTAGCCAATGTATAGTTGAAGAGCCTCCAGTCGCTTCCCTCCTCCCCGACTGTGCAGCGGTACAGACTCCTGACCTTGCGAGTCTGCCCTTTCCCGAACCACACCTCGTTGACCCACCACCTGCTGTAATCCCTGTCCTCCTCATCCCCACTCTTCCTACCTCTTCCCGGCATCAGACGTGTTTTCGCCGGCTTTCCGTCCACGAATGTCCTGAAATCCCGAAACCCTCTTCCTTGCGCCGGCGTCGATCCATACCCAGGACCGCTTTCCGGAAACCCCATCAGCACCGTCGTGGCTCGCCCCGTGTTATGGAAAACGAACGCAGCCTCCACCTTCGCCTCATTCCCGCTGATCCGGACAGTAACCTTCTCGGAGACCATCTCGATGCTGGGATGGTTCTTCATCGCCTTCACCGCGCCGCCTTCCACCCACTCGACGGCCCCGTCATCCCCCAGACATATGCCCCCAAACGCGGCCACGACGAAGACTTGGGCAAGCAGAAGAGCCACCAACCTGGCATTCATTTTCCTCCACCTCCTGTTGACTATTGTACCACAATCGAAGTCCGCAAGCGCCCCGATTCTTGACTAAAATGTCCGTTCGGGGCTACAATTCCCCCCGTTGTGCTTGATGCCCGTTCGGTCCGCCATTTCAGCTACCTCCTGCTGGCGCTGGCACTGGTGGCCGCCTTCGCCGGCCTGCTGATGATTCAAAGTGCCTCCGGAGACAGCGAGGGCATATCCTCCCTCCTCATCCGCCAGGTGCTTTGGCTAGTCCTGGGCATCGGGGTCGCCATCTTTCTCCTTTACTTTGATTACGAGTTCCTCAAAGGCATCGCCTGGCCCATATACGTGGCCAACCTCGTCGTGCTCACCCTCGTCCTCATTCTCGGTCACAGCCGCGGCGGCAGCCAGAGGTGGCTCGTCCTCGGCCCCCTCACCTTCCAACCCTCCGAATTGGCGAAACTCCTCGTCATCATCACCCTTGCCACCCTGCTAGCCAGCCACGGCGAAGAAGTAACCCAACTCAAGATAGTCTGGCGCTCCTTCCTTCACATCTCCCCCTTCCTCTTCCTCGTGTTCATCCAGCCGGACCTCAGCACCTCCCTCGTGTTCCTCTCCATTTGGTTCGGGATGTTGCTAGCCGCAGGCGCCAGGTGGCACCACTTGCTTCTCTTCCTGGTCGGCGGCGCCCTGCTCTTTTCCGTCGCCTGGCACCTCAACGTCGTCCGCCCCCACCAGAAGGCGCGCCTGCGCGTCCTCTTCCAGCCAAACGAGGAGAAAAACGCCGCCGCCTACCAATCCCATCAGTCCATGATCGCCATCGGCTCCGGCCAACTCTACGGCAAGGGCCTGGGCAGGGGCACTCAGAGCCGGCTCGATTTCGTCCCTGAACAGTCCACCGATTTCGTCCTCACCGTGGTAGGGGAGGAATGGGGTTTTCTCGGCACTTCCGTGTTACTGGCGCTTTATGCGGGTATAATCCTCTTGGCCTTGAACATCTCGGCTCACGCGCGCGACCCTTTTGGGGCGTTAATGGCTGCCGGAATAGCCTGTATCTTTGCCTTTCACGTCGTTGTTAATGTCGGCATGACCACGGGGATCCTTCCCGTAGCCGGCCTCCCTTTGCCTTTTGTATCCTATGGGGGAAGCAACCTCCTCCTCAACATGACCTCCATCGGCCTGCTCTCCTCCATTCAGATGCGCAGGCACAAGATTCGTTTTTAGAGGGCCGCAATTGCCGAACTTGAACCGAACCATAGCCTGCCATGGCCTCTCCCTCCAGGTCCCCTCGGACTGGAACGTGGCCGCCCTCAGCAGCCAGCCGGGCTCGGGCTACCTCCGACTCGATGATGACGCCATGCCCCGGCTCGAACTCAAGTGGGCCCAGGTTTCTGGCTCCCCGGCCGCCGACCTTCCCAGGATAAAGAAGCGCTATATCTCCTCCCTCCGCCGCTCCGCCAAGAAAACCCGCTCCCAACTCGTCGTCGAGGAACTGGGTCAGGCGCTGGGAAAAACCGGCAAGAGAGGGAAGAACTTCATCTCCTTTCGCTGGAAAGCCTCACAACAAGGCCATACTCTCATCTCCAGTTGCAACTCCTGTGGTCGCCAGGTTCTGGCCCAACTTTACGCCCCTCTCGATGACAACCTCCCCGAGATCGCCGATGCCGTCTTCGCCACCTTCCGCGACCATCCCGTCAATGGTTGGCACAACTGGTCCCTCTACGATTTCAATTTTAGGGTCCCAGCCGATTTTCAGTTGCTCTCACAAAGCCTGCTGCTTGGCCGCCTCGAATTCGCCTTCCAGAGGAAGGCGGAGCGCCTCATCTTCTCCCAGTGGGCCGTGGCCCAAACTCAACTGGCGGGCAAGTCCCTCCTCGAATGGTTCAAGACCCACCTCGGCGCGCGCACCCAGGGTTTCCGACTTCGAACGGCCGAAACGAACTTCCGCGGCCACCCATCCCTCAGCATCGAGGGGCAGATGGCGGGTTTGAAGGCCGTCTTCCGGGTTCTTGCTGCCACCTACAGCAAGAACAGTCCCGCCTCCTCCCTCCGCTGGCGGCTCTGGCATTGCCCTCAGACCAACCGGCTTGTCTCCCTCCAGGCCATCTTGCTCCCCAGCAGTGGCGAGCTCGTGGATCAACTCGCCCAGGAAATAAGATGTCATTGAAAACCGCCTGGACAACCTTTGCCCGCAGTCGCCGGTCGCTGACGGCTGCGGCGGCCTTGTTCGTTGTTTTCTGCTTCCTCTCGGCCACTTTCGTCAGGGCCGATCAGCCGTCTTCCTCGCTTGCCGCCAGTTATATTGAGGAGGCCAAATCTCTCTTCCAAAACAACAATCTCGCCGGCGCCATCCAAAGTGCCAAGCAGGCCTGCGAGATTGACCCTTCCTCCCCGGAGAGCTTCAAATGGCTTGGCTTTTTCCTGACCAAACAATCCAAGAAGGAGGAGGCGGTTCAGGCCCTCGCCAGGGCGGTCGAACTGGGCGAAAAATCCGGCTATTCCGAGGACCTCCTTGATTCACTGCTACACTCCGGGCCATTTCCTGCCTGGCTCGACCCCCGTTCCCTCCCCTATCTTCCGGCAACCTTGGAATCCTTTCATTTTGACCTCTCCGATTTCCGGCTTCCCCAAAGCAGCCTGAAGGGGTTCGACGGCGTTTTCACCACCTCCCTCGTCTATCCCCCCACCGTCCCCATGCCCGGCCCTGGCGACCTCGGACAGTTCAACCGCGTTTGCTACGTCTTCCGCCTCGACCAGGACTCCCTCCGCTACGAACTTTACATCCGCCTCGCCTACGGTTCCCCCCTCCTCTGGAATCTCGACACGGATATGGCCCCCGCCATCCGTTCCATCGTTACCGCCGCGTCTTCCTTTTTTCTCTACGCCCAGGCCTATCTTCCGGAGGATGCCTTCCCCGTCCTCCGCTACCCACTCAACTTCTGGCTCTATCCCACTCCGGGCAAGGATTCCTGGAACAAGGACGGCGTTTTCCTCTATGGCGTTACTTCCCCTCAAGATGACATCGGGTGGTTCAAGAGGCTTTACGGGCTGCTGGGTCAGAATCTCCTCTTCGCCGGTGGCCCTTCCTTGCCATCCTTCGATGGGCAGGAGGCCTGCGCCAACCTGGTTGGCCTCTGGTCTCTGCTCAACTCCCGCCCCGGCCCAACTGCTCTCCCTGCCCCGCTGGTGGCCCTCCAGGAAGGGGCGCTCACCTCCCTGAATCAGTTCCTGCTCAACTTCTCTCCCGAGGCGCTCGCCTCCTTGCCGGATGGAGAACTCTCTCAGGGTGCCTTCCTCTATCTCTGCGCTGCCTCGCCCCCCGACACGATGCTGGCCACTCTTTCCTCTTTCTCCTCCCAGGGTTCCTGGGACCTCTCCCGCCTGGCGCAGCCGCCCGCCCTTTTCGCCAGGTTCGTCCTCGACCCCCTCCTCCGGTTCAGTTCCGTCCCCCTCCAGTCCCAGGACTTTTTTGGGCGTGACGAGGAAAGCGGCCTCGCCTTGCTCCCCGGCTCCGCCAACCAGTATTGGCTCTCCCTGCCTGAAGGTCGCTGGCGGATTGACTTCGTCGCCAAGGCCGGCTCCCAGAGCGCCCTCGTTGCCTCCCTTGACGGCAACCCCCTGGCTAAGGCTCCCGTCCCCCAGCCCGAATGGAAAAGGTTTCGCACCCAGGCCCAAATCGTCCAGCCCGGCTGGCATCGCCTCGAAATCTCCGTCCCCGAAGACGCCCAGCCGCTGCACCTCAAGTCCCTCGAACTGCGGCTCGTTGAATAGGGGACAGACTACTAATTGTCGAATGTACCACCGGCCTCGACCCTCCGATTGCGGAGGTAATTAGTAGTCTGTCCCCAAGGGGTAACAACATGCCTCGTCTCGCTCGCATAGTAGTACCCGGCCTTCCTCATCACGTCACTCAAAAAGGCAATCGCGGTGCAGATATCTTTGTGGACGCCGGCGATCGCCGCCTCTACCTCAGTTTGCTGAATAAGTACGCTCGCCGGCACCGTCTGGATATCCTCGCGTATTGTCTCATGACCAATCACGTCCACTTGGTTGTGGTGCCAACCACCGAGCTTTCTCTTGCACATGGATTGCGCGATGCCCATACAGCCTACGACGCCCTGTGGTTTAACCGGAGGGCCGGTGTGAGCGGCCATCTCTGGCAGGGACGGTTCTTCTCCTGTCCGTTGGACGAGGCCCACCTTGTGGCGGCGGTGCGCTACGTTGAACGGAATCCCGTCCGTGCCAGGTTGGTCTCTTCTGCGCAGGAGTACGCCTGGAGCAGTGCCGCGGCGCACTGCGGGCTGCGGGAAGACCCGTTGCTCTCCCAGGCCTTCCCTCCGCCGGCAATGGTAGCAGACTGGCCTGCCTGGCTCTCTTGGGATGATGACTTAGTGACGGAAACAATTCGCCAGCACACGCACACCGGGCGTCCCTGCGGCTCAGCATCCTTCGTCGCTGAACTGTTGGGGGGACAGACTACTAATCATCACCCTGGGGCAGAGATTGGTGGCTAGAGAGATACCTGATGATTAGCAGTCAGTCCCCAAACTCGCCCAGACTCCGGCGCGTCGAAAACGGGGACTGACTGCTAATTGTCGCATGTTCCACTGGCCTCGCGCTCTTGACCGCACAGACAATTAGTAGTCTGTCCCCAGATTGCTCTTGCGCCGTCCTATCGTCTTCCGCTAGAATGACGATGACGGCAGGCGCCGTCTCAGCCCTCGGGCGGTCATATCATGACGGATAAGATACAGGCAGAAACCAAGTCCGATCCGGTGTTGGCGGAGATCGTGCGCCGCCTCGTCGAAGCCTATCGCCCTGAGCGCATCTACCTTTTCGGTTCCTCGGCGCGAGGGGATTCCGGACCGGACAGCGACTACGACCTGATGGTTGTCGTGCCAGATGATGCTCAGCCTGCCCAGCGCGGCAGTCGTCTCGCCTATGAAGCCTTGTTCGGCACGGGCACTGCAGCCGACGTCCTCGTGTGGACTCACGACGCTTTTGAGAGCCGGCTCCCGCTCCGCGCCTCGCTGCCGTCCACGGTCGTTGCCGAGGGAAGGCTGCTGTATGAAGCCTGAGCAGGCGAAGACCGAGGATACCCAGGCATGGCTTGGCAAAGCGTGCGATGACCTTGCAAGCGCTGAGCCTCGGGCTGCTTCTCGCGCCGGCAGCGAAGAGCCCCTGCACCTCAAATCCCTCGAACTGTGACGCCTGCCTTCCTGACTGGGCAGGAATTGCCAGTTCTGCTCACGGGCTTCTATAATCACTGCAGGCTAGTCGCGAAACGGAGGAATCGCTATGTGGTGGTTCTTGCTGTACTGCGTAGCTCTTGTGGGCTTCTACTGGTTGGGTAGTGTCCAGCTCTCATTGCACTGGTTCTGGGCTTTCGTAAGCGCTGCCACCGGTGCAGGGGCCGTGGTGCTTACTGCCTTCAACGCCGCCTCCTCGTGGCGCATCGGCAGTCGGACTTTCCGTGAGCTGCCTGGCAATGTCACCTGTCTGGACGCCCGAGCGGGAAGTGCGCTGTGGAACGCGGCTGTCGGGGCACAGGCACCGATGACCATAGAGGAGATTGTTGGCCTTCGCTTCGGCCTTTGGTATCTGCTCATCCTGCCTGGTGCTGTGTTAGCGAAGACGTTGTTGTCCTCGCTGTGGCTCTCGCTTGGTGCAGCCGTCCTTGGTGCTCTGATTGTGGCCTGGCTGCTCAGGGGCTTCTCGACCTGGCGAGAGAAGCGAGCCGTATCAGCGGCACGGACGGCACTTGCAGGTGCTCAGGGCGCACACAAATGGGAGGGATGCAAATGCCGGGTGTGCAACGGGGTCCGGAGCGAAGGCCACGACTGGGAGGGGTGCAAGTGCCAGCTTTGCGGACTCACTCGGGACCAAGGCCACGACTGGGACCGCTGCAAGTGCAGGGCGTGCGACAAACGCCGCAGCGAAGGCCATGTTTGGGAGCACTGCAAGTGCACGATATGCGGCGCGTCTCGCGATGAAGGCCACCAGTGGGAGGGCCAGTTTTGCACCGTGTGTGGTAAGCGGCGTGGCACCTCGGAGGTGCTCGAGACTGCTGCTCTGTGCGAAGCTGCCGAAAACGGGGAGTTCTCCGCTGTGCAGCGACTACTGGACAAGCGGGTCGATCCAAACGTCGCAAACGAGGATGGCTGGTACGCCATCGAACTCGCTGCCAGGAATCCTGAGGTTGTGACACTCCTCCTCGCTAGCGGAGCTGATGCCAGCGCGGCTAGGCTTGACCGGTATGTTGAGTACCCGAACACCCTCGAGATCATGCTGACGCACGGTGCGAGCCTCAACACCCGGAGAAGGGAGTGGGGCTTACCATTGCACGTTGCAGTGAGGCATTTCGCGAAAACTGACCCACAGAAGGTCCGTTTCTTGCTGGATCATGGCGCGGACCCCAACTTGACCGATAGCGACGGCAAGACCCCGCTCCATGTGGTATTCGACGAGCCCTGCAAGGAGCACGCTCTGGAGACCTTGCAGGTCTTGTTCGATGCCGGGGCAAACCTGGGCATCCGCGACAAGGACGGGTATACCCCTGCGGACTACGCCATTAGGAAATCCCCCGTCTCGCTACACGGCACAAAGGGCGAAAATGAGGACTTGAGCGAAGAGCAATCCCATCTCCGCACCGTTCAATTCCTGATCAAACATGACGCGCCCTTTGACAAGCAGGCGCTCGCGGCAGGCGCCCCGACACACAACGCCGATGTGATGGAAAAACCATTCATATTCAGTGTGCTGGAGTATGGGTCAGGAGAGCTGCTTGAACTACTCCTCCAGAAGGGCCTGGACGTGAACCAACAGCCCGTCTATGTAGACCCCTATAATGGTGAACGTTGGGTCGGGATAACGCCACTGCACTGGGCAGTGGTTGCCGCCCCCGTCGAGAGGACGGCCTTGCTCCTCGCACATGGTGCACGACCCAATGTTGAGCTCCCGAGATTTCCTTACAGGAGTAATCTCATCCGTGATTTCAGTGGACAAACACCGCTCCACCTTGCCTATAACCTGGCTCATGATGACCCGGATCGGATCGAGGTTATGGAGCTCCTGCTGGCCCATGGCGCGGACATCGGCGCGAGCGGCATCGAGGGCATGACGCTGCTCCACGACGCGGCGGAACAAAATGACATTCAGTTCGTCGAGTTTCTGCTTGCGCGGGGCGCTGATAGCCAGGCGAGAGACAAGATGGGGAAAACCCCCTTGGCGCACGCCATCGAGATGAACAATCAGGGAGTCGTCAAGGCGCTCACGCAGCATGCTCAGACGTCCGGGTTCGGAGCCTGCAGCCGTGACGGCCATCTGTGGCGAGACGACTACACCTGCCAGCGATGCGGGATCGCGCAAGAGGATGTGGAACCCCAACTGCCGTTGCCAGACGCGCTGCGCGCAGCACGAGGTGGTCAGCTGCACAAGTCGCAGGTTCACCGAGCTCTGCGCGTAATCACGAACCACGAAGAGTCAATCGCCGCCAGCGTTGACCCGCGCTCTGACAACATCCGATACTATTCGGAGCTCATGCTGGAACTCGCCAGGTTTCGTGATGCTTCGTGCGTGCCGACCATTGCTCACGTGATGTTGGAGGGCTATCCTAGCCTCAAGGCCCCGGCAGCAAAAGCGCTGGGGATCATCGGCAGCCGCGACGCCGTCCCCCACCTGCTCCAGGCGGTAGAGGAATACGATTCCATGGGCTTCGTCAAGGAAGCGGTCTTTGAAGCGCTCGTCCAGATCGGCGATCCGCGCGCCCGGGACGCTATTTTCAGCGTTCTTCCCCGACTCGGCTCGTCGCTCACGCGCGAGGCGGCGTTCGCGCTGGGGAGTCTGGGCGACAGGAGGGCCATCCCACTGTTGAAGGAGATCATGCGGAACGAGACGGTCATTGGTGACAAAGCCAGGGCGAAGGACCTTATTCGCAGGCTTGGGTCATGACGCTGCTAGGTCGCAACGCAACCGACGCCAGGAAGCAAAAGCGGGGCAATCAGCCCCACCTCAGTGAAGTACTCCCGAGGCAATCGAATCCTAACGCCCCCGCTGTCAAGTATGCGCGTAGACACGGCTTTGTCTGCAGGAAATAGCCGCGACTTCGGGTTGTTCTTGGGGGTTCGCGAGAGTTCGGGGATAGACTACTAGCTATGTCCTCGACCAAGAGCTAGGGGCCAGTGGGGTATGCGCCGATTAGCGCTCTGTCCCCGAATTCCCTACCCCCTCCCCACTATCTCCCTCGCCACCACCACCCCACTCGCCGAGGCCTGGATCAGCCCCCGGGTCACGCCCGCCCCGTCGCCGGCGGCGAATAAGCCTTTCACCTCTGTCTCCAGAACCTTGCTCAGCCGAAGCCGCGACGAGTAGAACTTGACTTCCACCCCGTAGAGGAGCGTGTGCCTTCCGTTTATGCCGGGGCTCAGGTTGTCCATCGCTTCCAGCATCTCCAGGATGTCCGTCAAATACCGGTGAGGCAGGACGAAACTCAAATCTCCCGGCGTGGCACCCGCAAAGGTCGGCCTGACCAACCCCCGCTCGATCCGCTCAGGATTCGAACGCCTGCCCTGCTGTAAGTCCCCCAGCCTCTGGACTATCACCCCTCCCCCCAGGATATTCGCCAGCCGCGCGATATACTCGCCATAGCCGATGGGATCCTTGAAAGGCTCCGTGAACGACGTGCTGACCAGGATCGCGAAGTTCGTATTCTCCGTTCGCCGGTCGGAGTAGGAGTGGCCGTTCACCGAGATGGTTCCGTCATAGTTCTCCGCCGCCACCACCCCATAGGGGCACATGCAGAAGGTTCTCACCTTGTCGTCGAAGGAGCGCGAGTAGTAAATCAGCTTCGCCTCATACATCACTTCCGTCAGTTCTTCCAGCACGCTCGCCCTCGTCTCCACCCTCACCCCTATGTCCACCGGGTTAGCCTCCAGTTTCAGCCCCAAACTCGGTGCCTCCTGGCTCAACCACCGCGAGCCTTCCCTTCCGGGGGCTACAACCACGTAATTCGCCCTCAACTCCCTCCCATCTCCCGTCTCAACGCCGGTTACCCTCCCGCCCGAAGTCAGCACCTTCCTCACCTCACACCCCATCATCATCTCCACCCCTCGCTCCCGCAATTCCCCCTCCATGCCCGATAGAACCCTCGGGCATCCCTCCGTCCCCAGGTGTCTTATCTGCTGAGAAAGAAGGCTCATCCCCGCCTTTGCCGCCCTTCCTCTTAGTGCCTTCACCACCTCGCTCTCCCCACCGTAAACCTTCTCCGGCGCTCCGAAGGAGAGATACACCCCATCCACGTATTTGATCGTCTCCTCCAGCGCAGCCGCCCCCACGTATTCCACCAGTTGCCCCCCCACCTCTCCCGAAAGCGTCAGTTTCCCGTCGCTGAAGGCCCCGGCCCCTCCCCAGCCCGAAAGGAGCAGGCAAGGCTCGTGCTCTCCGCAGGCGTATCCCTTCTCTCGAACCACGCACTCCCTCTCCTCCAGCGCCGGCCCCTTATCCAGGATTGCTATCCGCAAACCGGATTCCTGCCTCGACAATTCCAGCGCCGCGAAAATCCCGGCCGGTCCCGCCCCCACGATTACCACGTCGTAGTTGCTCATCCTGGCTCCTTGCTCTTCGATGGTTGCCTCTCAGGTTTCACCGAATCTCCACGTATTCAAAGGTGATCGCCCGGTTTTCCCTGTCCTTTCCCTCCCAGGTGCAGACCACCGCCACCATGACCCGGTCTCCCCTGCTGTTCAAGTCCCCGCCCGCCCACCATTTGAACTCGACCTCCTGGCTGTCCCCTGGCGGCAGGAGTTCGATGGTTTTCGCCGCCCCCGCCTCGACGATGACGCCCGGCGTCTTCACCACCTCGACCGTCACTTTCTCCAAAGGCTTCTTCGATTGATTTGTGACCTCGATCCGCCCTGCGGTGGCCTCTCCCCGCCCTGCGCTCTCCGGCACCTCCAACTTCAGCCGAACCGGCACCGTCCCCCAGTCCGCCTTCACCTCAGAGAAGACCCTCCCTCCCGCCAAGGCCCACTCCTCGCTTGGGTACGGTCCCAAATCGCCCGCTGTCAGCCTGTCCAAGTCGTGCCAGAAAACCCCCTGCACCACAGTTGGCTCCTCCGCCTCAGGCGTCTCATCCGCCTTTTCCTTCCTCTCTCTCCCCACTTCCGGCTCCTCAGTTCTTTCCCCCAGGATGTACTTCGTTGCCGTTCTTGCCCGCTGGTATGCCTCCTCAGGCCCCGCCGGAGTCAACGTCCTTTGATGCAAACCCCAGTCCACCACCTCCCCCACCACAATGTTCAGCTCTCCCCGTTTCACGTAGGCGTTCCAGTCCTTTATCAACTGGTTGTATTGCGCCCGGTTGCTCTCGTAAAGCATCGCCGCATCCAGGTCTGCCCCTGCCGCGGTCATCATGAACGGATCCTGCCCGTGCTGCATCCCGTGTTTCCAGGTTAAGGTGAAGACCCACAGTGGCTTCCGCAGCCCACTCTCCTGCTTTATCTTCTCCACTATTCCCTTCACCTGGCGCGCCCGCCACCAATTCCACTTGTCGGTTATGCTCGGTTCCTTGACGTATTCGATCTGTCTGCCCAGCCAGGCCATCTTCTGGTTCCTGTCCATCCGGTCCCATCCCTCGGGAATCCCTTCCGTTCCCATATCCGAGACAAATTCGTCCGCCATCTCGTATCCGCCCTTGACGGTGCGAATGTAGTCCAGCCCGACCATGTCCACGTTCTCGTCCTCTCCAAGTTCCTTCACCAGTTTCACAATATCCGCCAGCCTCTTGCTGTCCCGCAGGGAGATGGCGCTCGTCTCCTGGCATTTCCCCGTCCTCGGGTCGTAGTCCCAGGCATACTCGTACTTGGGCAGCAGTTCTTGCCTTCTGCCCTGAGCT
>Ga0315294_10000619_pt1 | contig 38500 bp, 48 predicted proteins | sample YL17G13_40_MG_FD_203626 | JGI IMG/M metagenome (GOLD analysis project Ga0315294, IMG submission 203626) | Sediment microbial communities from Yellowstone Lake, YNP, Wyoming, USA - YL17G13_40 | ecosystem: Environmental > Aquatic > Freshwater > Lake > Sediment | place: USA: Wyoming | collected...
TGAGGCTTGTTTTGCTACTTTTTGACAATGTAAGTATGATGCCTTTCAAAAGTGCAATTGTGCGAATTATGTCTCTGGATTCGAACAGGGCGATGTAGCACATGTCCAGTTTTCTTATGAGTAGGTTGACGAACACTTTTTGTGGGTCTTCGCTAAAATCGTAGCCTTCTGACAGAACCTTTCACCCTTTCACATTGGGTATGCGCTTGTCAGTATGCTTGTTTTCCGTTTCTTATGTTTCTTCTTGTGACATGGCATGTGTTTTAATTGTGTTGTGGGAGTTTATAAGTTTGCTCTGTTCGACACTCGACCACTAGACTAACATGTTTTTAGGTCTCTTGCAATTCAGGAAAAGCTAACTCAAAAGGCAACATGAATATGCCTTCTCGATAATAATCTGGATCACTTCTTTGTTCTGAAACAAGCGTGATTGGTCTTACACTTATTACTGAATCAAAGATACGTTTTGCCTTATCAGAATAAACTGAAGAAAATAGTTTGGCTTTTCGTATAAATCCATCATAGCCATATTTTAGTAATGCAAAATTGATAACTGTAGGATATGATACAGATTTTCCAAATCTTTCAGCAACTTCTACTTTAAATTGCTCATCTTCCAGAAGTTTTACGCGGGTATCTTTGGCTAATGTTTTAGCTTCTTCATCACCTGTAAGTTCTCTGCTTAATGTAAAAATTTCTCCATAGGTACAATACGAGCTATCAAAGATCGGTTCAGTTAAACCTTCACTTAAAACATTTTCCAATTCCCATGGGAGGTTTATGTTTTGTAGCCTCTTCTTGGTGAGAGTGAAGAACTGCTCAAATGTTATAGTTGTAGATTCAAAAAGGTGAACTAGCTTCACCAAGGTTCGAGGAGTAGGATTTAGGAAAAAACATATTTCTAGAATCTCCCTGTCTATGCTTAGTTCTGCCCATACTGCAAACTTGAGCCAATTTTCTAGCGTTAGATACCCGATTTCAGAGAATGCCATATAGTTTAAATCGTCTGACATATCGCAGAACTTAGCAAATTGCCCAAAGGTATGACAAAGCTTGTTTAAGCGTTCATCTTGTAGTTTCTCTGCATAGAATAATAATGGTTCTTCTGAAATTAATAGGATTTTGGTTTTTTTCTTTACCACACTTTCTAGCAAGTTTAGAACATCTGTAAGGAAAGCATGGTTTTCATAACAGTATTCCAGCATATAGTGAAGATCATCTATTACAATTAGAGATGGGGTATGATTCTCTAGTTCTTCAAGTGAAGAATATTTTGAAAGATAATGAGTTTTAATGGTGTGAGTTTGAGGGTCGAAACGGACAAAAGCTAAGTTGTCTTGTCCATCCTTGTTTTCCATGCAAAACTTTAAGAGAGCAATTAAGACGGCAAGAGTTTTTCCAGAACCTTTCCGTCCTAAAAGAAATCGTTGTTGTTGTTGTTCATCTTCCAAGAAGTACACTAAGCTTAAGATATTGGAACGCAAGCCAAAAGGCATAGGATTTGCTAATTTTATCAATTGTTTTAAAGGGATATTCTCTGAACGTATAGCAGTTTCCAACAGATTAATATATAGACGGTCTGTGGTTCCTAACCATTCATCTATTTGTTCTTGCTCTTTTAATGGTTCTTTTTCATTCATATTCTTTCTTTTCCTCAACAATTTTAAGAAGTAATCGGTGACAGCAATATTTTAAATAGCTAGGTAGTGCATATAAACTTTGACGAATTATGCCCCTTCAAAGTCTCGGTGAACAACGCAAAAACGTTTCTTTAACTCGGTTAGAGCCTAAACAACCAGTCGAACAGGAGCAAGTTGAATCTCGACAATATACTTGGGAAAATAGACGTAAACCCAGCAATGTTGTTTACACTGACACTGGCCCTGGTGAAAGTTATAAAGGTTGGAGTACTCTTCAGCGTAAGCGTAAACCGCTTGATTGGCGAAGTATGCGTAAACCTTTGAACACGGTTTATGCGGATGCTGGAAAAGAAGATGCTTACACTGGGTTCAGTCAAATAAAACATGAGCCTCAACGCCGCCCTATAAGTCAACCTAACCCTAAAGTTTTGGAGAGTCACAAGTTTTTTGAAAGCATCGGCTACCCTCAGTTTGGCGGAAGATATACACCATTCACCATTCCCGAGGGAGCACATGTTGAAAGTATTGTTGAGTCTGAAGGTGGCTTGAAGATCGAGTTCGACACGCCTGAGCAAGAGTTGAGCCGCGAATTTTATACAAGCATTGGTTATCCTCAATTCGGTGGAAAATATGCGCCCTTCACTGTTCCTCCTAAGACAAAGATTTCAAATATTGTTGAGTCTGAGACGGGCTTGAATATCGAGTTTGAAAACGAGGCAAGTGCAAACAGGCGCGACTTCAGCATATTTGTTAATGATGCGGGTTATGGTTACCGACTTATGCCTGCTTATCCTAAACCTATTGCGGGTATGGCTGAGTGGGCTAAACAGGTTAGTGATTGGGAGGCAAGCGGTGGTCATGCGAAGGTGTGGGGATGGGAGGCTGGGGTTTGGAAGGAAAAAGAGGTGGATGTGCCAAAGCCTGAACCGCCACCGAGTATGGCTATGTGGGTTCTTGATAGGCAAACAGAAGCAGCTATGGCGGAAATACGATTTGTACGTATGATTAATGCTTCAAACCTTTCTAATGAAGAAAAGAAAACATTGCTTTCCAAATATGTTTCTGGTGTGGCTGAGCATTTTGCTATCCAAGAAGTGCGTGCTGTTAGCCGCAAGTTTTATGAGGGTTTAGGTTTTCCAGAGTTTGGTGGAAAATATCAGCCTTTCACGGTTCCAAGCGGCGCGAAGGTTAAGGGGATTAGCGAAACGTCTGAGGGCTTGAAGATTGAGTTTGAACAAACTGGTTCCGTGGCGGTTGCTCCAACTGTTGAAAACTATTTTGACTTCAAAGGTAAAGATGCTCAAGGCCAAGATGTTCCTCTTCGAGAGGAATATCTGTTTGTTCAGGGCAAAGAGGAGCCATTGAAGTTGCCTAAATCATTGGGAACCTCTGCTTTCACTGAAAGTCTTTTGGCGCCAGTGGAGAAGAAGATTGTTAAAGAAGAATGGTTAAGCGAACAGCTTTACAATGTTCAAATGGGAAGCGAGCTTGTTGTTACTGGCAAAGGACTAACCACACAATCTATGCGTCCATTTGCGCCGTTAGCGTTTTTGATTGCTCCAGCAGAATACTTTGTTTACAATATTGCAACAATACTTAGAGGATCTGATTTTCCATCTATTTCTACGCCACCTAGCACACCCACACTGTTCACGAATCCAGTGGGCGTTATTCAAGCGGGACGGACTGCTATGGCTGCAAGTCTTTTGGGTGAAATCTTGCTTTCTGAAACGCTTGGCTTAGGCTTCAACGTTGGATTAGAAACGGTTGGAAAAGCGGTTAGTCCAGTAACGAAGCTTGTTCAAGTCTCTGAACCTTATGTTGCGGCAAGGGGAAGCTACTTTGAACTTGTGAACTGGCTTAAGGGAACCCCGCCAGATTGGGTAGGAATTGGAGGGCGAGAAATTGAGTCTCAATGGGGTTGGTCAGATGATTTGGCAACAGGAAGCACAAAGTCTATGCGGGTTCCTTCTAAACATTTGCTCGGAAGCTATGTGAAAACGGCTCCGATAAACGAGCTTGAAGAAGCTTACGGTATGCCTTTCTATCGGCAACAGAGTTTATGGTATGATATTCCAACGAAAGAGTTTGCACAGTCACATGCTCTTGAAAGACAAGCCTTATGGACAATTCAACGGCGGGCAATAGAAAATCAGATGCCTTGGAGCATTGGTTTGTCTCCCGCAACAGGCATAACACTTGAAGGCGCTATGGCTGAAGTTGAGGGTTTGCCCAAGGGAATGACACTTAAGAATCCAAGTTTAAATGAGCAGTTGTCACAAGCGGAAACCATGTCATCATACAAAATGGAATATTCTATGGGCAGAGGTGCTACTGGCAAACCTTTAGAGGCAAGCAGATTAGGCTTTATAGATAAGGTTTCACGCTCTGACAATGTTGGAGAGCTTTTCTTCACGAAGGAAGAGAGCCTAATAAGTAAAGGTGGTTTAGACACTGATTTTTCAGCCTATATCCCTTCACTTCACGCTTATTCAGTGCCTACAGGAAAAACATCGCCTTGGACGTTAAGATCTGCTTTTGAGTTTCAACAATCAACACAATACGATTACCCTTCCAGACTGTTTATTCCGAAGCCAAGCACAGATGAGCTTTTCTACCGTGTTTTCTCAAAGACGAATCCTTTTCTCGGGTCAGTGGAAGGCGCAAAAGGAGAAGTTGCGCTTCTCAAACGTGTCTTCTCTGTAGCTACACCTATATCTAAAACTCTTGAAGCTGCTACCAGCCAAACAACAGTGAGCTCCTATAAAACAAGAGGCTCTGACGTCATCCAAACTCCAAAATTAACTGACCAAACTTCCAAGGTAGTATCCACAGAAACGAATCAAAGTCTTATTTTACAACCTGCCCAAAAGGTTTCGTCTGGTGTCACAGTGAAAGAAATGTCTTTTGGCGAGATGGCTCCTATTCCAATAATGCAGTTTTGGCATGGTAAAGCTTTCCCATTCATGTCTCCAAGTCGGAGGCAAGATGAAGAAGCAGAGATAGAAGTGTTAAGTTACCCGAAAACGTTTTCTGGAACAGTAAACAAAATCACATCTGTTTCGGTTCCGAAAACGGGCTTGTTCAGAGGCTTAGACACGTCAAGCTTTCTCACTCCTAAATCTGGATCACGCCTCACCCAATTCAACACCACAAAACTGGCGCCCGCAACCGTTTCCAAATCCAATGTTAAGCTCAATCAAGGCTTAAAACAAACGCCTATACAGTTGACCCATCTGTCACAAAAGCCTGTAGCAATATTGAAGCCCATGTCTCTCCCAGTATCAAGCCTTAAACTGGGTCAAAAATTAACACAAGCTACGCAGCAAGTTACGCAGCAAATCACAACACCAACATATAAAACATCTCTAAATATTCCAATACCTGTCTATGTTCCAACCCCTTCGCCAACTCCTCCACCACCACCCGAAAATACTTGGCTTCCTCCACAACTGGAAGGATCATTCACCCACAAGAAAGGAAAGCGAAAACGTAAAAAGGCGAAAGGCGGTATAGCAGACTGGTATGTGGTTGATTGGCCATTATCCAAACCGGAAGATTTCTTAAAGAGGTTTTAACATGCGAAACTTTAGACATGACCAGCGCGGTTTGGCTGGCGTTATTATTATGTTTCTTGTTTCAGTTGTGCTGTTTAGCATATGCTGGTACGCAGTCGGAATCCCATTTATTCTTTTCAAAACCTCTATGGAGTCTTTAGTCACGTTTCCCGCGCCCTTCAATGCTGCCGTAGCTTTCATTAGCTTCGTGTTCGCCATCATCCCATACATTATTTTGCTTGCGTTGATTGGCTATGTGATTGCGAGCGCGATTTATCCGCATTGGGCAAGCCAGCCAGGAGCCTAACATATGCGGAAGCTTGCCTTTTTTCTCATGTTCTTATGTTCACTAAGTTTTCTTGCTGGCTTCAGCTTCAAAGAAGCAAAAGCAACAACACTAACGGTTTCAAGAACCTTCAGCAGCTTAACATACGACGGAGACATAGAGCAGTACGGCGCAACCTATTCCACTGTTTACAATTCTTCTTCCGGCTACGTTGTGAATGGCGTAAACTTCGCGGTTGGACAAGACCTTGACACTGGAACATACTTCATTTACAGAGGATTCCAATATTTTGACACGTCCACGCTTCTAAGTTCCTCAACAATGATTAATGGAACCTTACAATTATATGTCATTTATGATGGCTCAACAGCAGATTTTAACGTGACGATCCAGTCAGGGCAACCAACTTATCCACATATTCCCATGAGCACGATTGACTATTTCAGAGGCTACTATAATGGTGATGGAGGTTCAGCTAACACAAGCGAAGTTACGGGTGTTGGAACATGGATAAACATTACGTTGACAAGCTCTGGGCTTTCATGGATTAACCAGACAGGAACAACAAAGCTGTGTCTAAGAAGTAGTAAGGATATAGCGGCTGAAGCACCAACAGGTTCAGAGTATATGGGTTTCGGTTCGGCTGAAACAGGTGAAGCATACTCAGCCAAGCTTACCGTGTATTATTCAAGAGGAGCCTATCGATACATCGTGCATGGGCCATATTACGAGTCTGGCGCCGTAGCGCCTTGCCTTGTCAACATCACTCTCGCGGTTCAGAACATGGCGTCTAACAGCACTTTCCTTAATGGCACTGACGGAAGCGCTGACACCGTAACTTTTGAGGTTGAACAACAAGGCGTAAGCCTATCATGGAACATATCCAGCTCGGGATACAATTACACGCGCATGATCCGCTTAATGGACGGCACTTTTGAAGAGCATTACATTTTTGTGACAGATCCCAGTGAGGTGACGAACATTTACTCTTTCAACTTTGTTGATTTGCTCGGTGTCACTGACGCCTATTTTGAGACAAGGATAACTTTCAACGGTTCCAGCGTGATTCTTGAAAGGCAAATAGCAGACGTGTTCAGCTCAAAACCGTTCTGGTTGACGTGGAACCATCATTATGATGTTCGGCTTGTCTGCGATCAGGGCTCATACACTTGGAGCGATCAAGTGGCTACTGAACCTTACACGTGGACTTTTGCGGTGAACAGTGGCATGTTTCCCATCACCTTGCCGGGAATGAACTTGACGATTTATGCGGAAAGAAAGAATCACACGTACATTCAAGTCAACTATAGCGACGCAGAATCTTTGACGAGTTGGGTGAACGTGGCTTTCAAGCACAAGCTCAACGGCGTCTACGTGACGGATTATAGTCTTAACCAGACGGGCAACAGTGTTCAAGTCAACTGGTATAGTGCAGACGAAGAGTATGGGTATCGTGTTTTGGTTCAGTATTACCGTAACGGCACAACAGAGTCGGGTTACTTGTTTGTGAATCAGCTTCCATCGGACGCATTGGTTTTTGAAGGGCAACTTGATTTGCTGGGCTTGTTCCCATTCGATTCAAGACAGCTCATAGGCATCTTTATCTTATTCATTATTGGAACCATTTTCACATATGAAGACGTGGTTATCGGAGGCTTCACCATCCTAATCTTAGCCTCGTTCCTGAACCTGATCGGATTCTTGGCTATCGGCTGGACGCTTATCGGGGTAGGCTTCATAATCGTTTTCCTTGCGGCTTTGGCTAACGCGAAAAGGGGAACGGTCTGATGGGTAAGGATGCTTTCCTATTTGTGATTTCGCTTCACCTTGCCACATTCCTATTAACTCTTAGCGGCTTCGCTAGTGTGGTGCTTGGCTCTTACACTTCGCCTCAGAGCATGGTAGGCGCGGGAGGCTTATTCAACATTGAAAACTTGACTGTTCTCACGATTGGAACCACTATTGTTGGAGCTGTGTTTAGCGGCTTGCTTTCAGTTGTCACAAAGAATTTAGCCTATGGAACCGTTGCCATCTTGATTTGGGTTGTGAGTATGATGTGGACTCCTATCGGATGGGTTGTGAACAGCACACCCTTGTTTCTCAAGAACATTGTTTTAACGATCGGTGGAGCTAGTCCAGAAGCGGTGATAATTGCGGATGCGGTGATGTGGCTTAGTACGGCATTGTTCGTTTACATAGTGTTCATGTTTGTGATGGAAATTTATGCGGGAAGACAACTATGAGGTTGCTTAAGCTTTCCATGTTGCTTCTGCTTTTCCTGTTCCTTGTTCCCAGAGCGCACGGTTCCGTATCTGAGGTTGACTGGTATCTTCAAAGTGGCGTCTCAACCGTGAACGGCGTTACTGGATATGCTTTGAACACGACGCAGACGGCGAGCGCGGTTCTTTTGAATGCAAGTTACACTGACACCGACGGATACACGACAAGCTATTGGAGTTGGCGCGTCTACAAAGTGGACAGTGCCAACGAATCCACAGAGTTGACATCAGATTATTCTGCTGTGGTTTCACGATCCGCAAACGGTTTAGGCTTGCAGTCTGCAACTTGGACTTGTCCAGAAACCAGTTTGATTTGTGGTTTAGACAGTTTGAAGATGGAAGTTTATATGAAGTTGAATGAGGCTGACTGGCTTTTGAAAGCAACATTCACAAGCGGCAAGCTTTGGTATTCTGGTTTAGAGGAGGCCGAATGGACTTTTAATGTTTGGACAAATCACACTCGCATAGCTTTAGGCTATTTTTACAGAACCAATACTACGTTAGGTTTCGGAGTTAGTACATATGGATCAAGCGTAACAGACATTCTGTTTCAAGATCCTGACACGTTTGAGAATCAGGGTGCATACTTCTACAACTTGGACTTTATAGGTTTCATTATGGCTCCGTGGACTTTTCTAATGAGCGCGGACTTGTTTACTGGCGCGTTGACTGGCACTGTTCTGATAGCTATTGCGTTGCGGACAAGAAGCTTGCTGATTCTGGTTGTGTTCTCGATAATTCTTGGTGGGAGCGGTGGGTTTTTGACTATGATGCTTCCTGCGGCTGGATATGCGATGTTGACGGTGTGCGTTTTGTTTGCTGTTGCAGGAATAATTTACATGGCTGCAAAAAGGATAGTTTAAAAACTATATGGGGCCTAGAAGGTATATGTCCGTTCTTGGCCTGTAGGGAATCACTGTCTTTCCTTCACGAGTATACAGTTTGCCTTCGGGTCGTGGTTTACCTGTTCTACTTAAGCTAGTTCGAAGGTATATGTCCGTTCTTGGCCTGTAGGGAATCACTGTCTTTCCTTCACGAGTATACAGTTTGCCTTCGGGTCGTGGTTTACCTGTTCTACTTAAGCTAGTTCGTGTGACTCCTCTATATTCAGGCATAGGTGTAGATGATGATGTTTGCCCTAAAACTGGAGGATTAAAATCGTATCGAGCCTCTCTTTTGGTTCGCATGGTATTGTCTATGGGTTGTTTGCCTTATAACTTTTTAGTAATATGATTCTGTTCGATTAAGGTACATGGTCAATACTAGCACTAGCTAGTAATCTGATAAGCGATAATTATTTAAAGCACTCAAACCAATTATGATAATGTGACATACTATGAGTACGGTAGAGAATGATTCAAAATCAAAGACATATCGGATTCCAACACCATTGATTATCAAAAGCAACGCTCCTTTGACAATAACTGACGGGAAGTTTACCATAGTACACCTTGGAAACATAGTTTTCCATGGAGATTACGTTGAATTTAGGCTAGAAGGAACCCAGAAACTACTAAAAGATAATACAGCATATGGCGAAGCAACACAGGCAACATTACAAGTGCCTTCATCACTTCCCGAAGGGTATAATTTGTTCTTGACAACGGAAGCCCAAACACTTGCATGGGGACGAAAACGAAGCAAATACGATACATACAAACGAGACAAAGACCTATCATACATGACCTTCATAAGAAGGAATGGCGATACCCACCCACCAATTCGTCTTGGTAGTCTACTTGATCCAGAAAGCCTAATCAGTATAGCCCTAAAGGAATTTTCCAAAAATCAATCATTTCTGCGACGTGACATCAAAGCTGAGAATATGCCGACCAGTCTAGGTCAGGGACAACGAGTGAAGGCGTGCCTAGATGTCCTTGAAAAAGAAGGATTCTTTGTCAAAACACCAATAAAAGCAGGCAGAAGACGAACAATTGATAAGTACGTTCGCACAGACAAGAAACTAGAGTGACTTTGAACCAAGGTCGGACAAAAAAGCCTTGTGACATACTATGAGACTTTTGCTGTCCGACCTTGACTCACTTCATCGATATGTGCGGGAGTGGCGTAATGGTATCGCAATCGCCTTAAGAGCGATCCCGCCGTGCCAGTACCACGGTGGCCCGAGTTCGATTCTCGGCTCCCGCGCCACATCTTAATTAATGTTTTCGGTTAATTGTATAAGTAGTTTTGCTTTTAGCTTTAGTTTGTACCGAAAAACCGAATTGAAAACCGAAGCAAGTCAAGTCCTCGTTTTTCTAAGTTTCTGCGTTCATTTTGGCTATTCCAGCGCGATTTTTCGCTTAATTTGCTTTTCCCATTCGTCCTGAGTGATAATGCCTTTCTTTTCAAGCATTTCAGCTAATGAAGTAATCATTGAGTCATGCATGTCTAACTCGCCAGCTATTTGGTTTGTTGATGTATGTTCTATCTTTGGTTTCAAGAGATAACCTCGCTCAGTCAAGTAAGATAGAACTACGTTTCGTATAACTTCTGAGTCGCCACTACCTATTTTGCCTTTCAATTCTGTATCTATGACTTTCCACACTCCTTCGGGAAGGGAGACTAATGCTCTCCTAGTTTTCTTCATGTTCTCACTAACACCTCCATAACTTGTTTTTCTTCTTCTTTTCCAACAGTCTTGCGAATTTGGGCTATTTCGATTAGTTGCTTCCATCCTTTGATGTTTATTCCTGCTGCTTCTGCTGGTGTCATGTTGATGCTCTGATGCTTTCGGCAGAAATTGTAGTTTATCACATAGCCATCAAGAAGTGTTCGGGCTCTTTCATCATTCTTTAGTCCTCTCATTGGTTTCAATCGGTCTTTGAGAGTGCCATGTAACCTTTCAACGATGTTGTTTGTTTCTCTAGCTCTTATTCCCACTCTTCTAACCCACTCAACTCTTTCCGCTTTGTATCTGGAATAGAAAACTTTGTTATATGCGTCATCATAGGCAAAAGAGCCGTCTGTGAATAGGGCTATTGGTCTTTGCTTTTCTAGGGCTTGCTTGAAAGCTTTCTTTGCGTCCTCGCTAGTTCGTGATTCCGTTAGAAGGTGAGCGACTATGAATCTGGTGTCCTCGTCTATTGTTTCCCAGAAATATCGTCCTTCTCCTCCTACAGCTATTTCGGTTTCATCATGATGATATTTTCCCGAGAGTGTTGGCTTCAACTCCTCTACAAATTCTCCTACTAGCTCGCTGTACTTGTGAACCCAAAACCATACGGTAGATTGGGAAACGTGTTCCCCGAATATGTTTGATAGTTGCTCTGCCACTTTTCGTGTCGATAAACCACTATAATACATGTTAAGGGAAGTGACTATCACATGAGAGTCTACTCTCATTCTGGGGAAGGTTACCGCGTTATCGTAAAAGTGGTGATTGCAGTCTTTGCATAGGTATCTCTGGATACTAGCTCTTACACCATGCTTTACCACATGATCGCTGTGACAGTACTTGCATGTTTGCATTGTTATGACACCTGTATATCTATAATATATCACCATTATATAAGTATATCGCTTCTATATCGAAAGTATATCAAGAGGACAGCCCATTTCCCTAATACAGGTCAAAAGACTCAACAGTGCCATCACAAACCGTTAAATATCATCTTACTGAGTTAGTATTCAGACTTTCCCTTCATAAATGATATTTGCGGGAGGGAAAGAGATTTTAGGGTAATGATATATAGAGGTATACAGCGTATGTGTAAAACGAAAGAGAAAGGAAGTAATGTAATGTCAGCAGATATTAGGATAAGATCTGTCAAGGTGTTACAGGGCAGGGCAAAAGACGAGGCTATGAAGCAAAAATTGAAACCAGATGACTTGGTCATTCTAAAAACAAGTGTAAACTCTTTACCAGAATATAGCGTGGAGAAGATAGAAGGAGATCCTGTTTCGTATCTGCTTAAGCGTGCCAAAAAATAAATCTAGTCAATCTAATCGGGCGGTTCAATGGCGAGTACAAACAGTCAATCATCAGAGATGATTTTGGTCTTATGTCATTCATTCTTTCACGACGCTTTTAGGTTACAAAAACCAGTATCTGCAACAACGTTCAAAAATTGGGTATCTTCACGTTTTGTTGCAAACGTTATAATCGAGAGGCAGGCAGAACTCCCAGAAGGCTCAATTTTTGCAGTTACATCAAAACAGGTATTCGACAGTTTTGCCTCAAAATTTCAAGGCGACAAGCCTTCAGCTAAACAAATAGAAACGGTGGCTATACTGCACAACTCAATGTATGTCGTAGATCGCTCTGCTATAGGCAACCTATCGGTTGATGAGAGCATACTCGTTATATGCGACACTCTATATTCGCGTTCAAATTATGCGCCGATACTCATCACTAGTATTCCCAAGAAAGTGGAAAAAGCAGAAGAATTCTATCGTAAAAGAGACACGAAGGCAAAGATACCCTATCCAATTTACAGTGCAGTGCAAGTGGAAGCTTTTCTCCGTGGTAGATTTCCCGAAGTGTGTACCCGTGTTGACAAGCGACTAAAGAGCGGCCTTATCCCAGTCTAGTCTTCTGTTTGGCTCTTTTTCTTTCGTGTACCTTAATCGAACAGAACCAGTAATATATGCTAAGGATAGTCTAAAAGTAGATGCTTTGTCTTTCCCGGCTTCTTCTATGCCCCTTCTTCTTTCTGCGTGTTCTATCATGTCGTTTAGGTGGAGGTATTCCAGAAACCAATGCTTGCCCGAGTGATCCTAAAAGGCTGGGTCGGTTTGCTTTCGCGTAACCTTCACGTTTAGCGCGTTCTAATCGTCCTTTCTCGTAGCCTTCTTTTCTGGCGTTTGCTTCTTTCTGCATTAAATCTCGTTTCTCAAAGGTTCTAACTGACTGTTCATAGTGCTGTTGGTTTCGACGCGCCTGACTTTTCTGCTTGTCTTCCTCATGTATTTCATGCATACGTTTTTTGAAGGCTTCGAAGAGTGGCATAGGCTTTAATATCTAGTGCATTGAATATAAAACTTTGTGACTGGTCGAGTGTCGAACAGAAACAAAACCATTTTAAATAGAACAAACACAAATAGCATTATTAGAGGTTTCAAGTTTGAATAACAAGTTTGTCGTATCTGTTTTAGCTTTGCTTCTTCTAGTTTCCGTCAGCGTCCAAATGGGGAACACAAGTTTTCAGGGTAGCTTCGAGAGCTTGCCGATTTATGTGGATGCGCCGCTTCCATACAGCTACCTGATTGATTCGAATTCGACGCATTATTTCATGTTTAATGGGACAACGAAGAAGCTGGACTATTACAGCACAAACCTTACACATGTGGAAACTCTAGCCGTCAACAACCTTACCACGTCAGGCGGAACAATCTATCTTAAAGGTGTCCCCTTGAGCATGTCGATCATAAGGTCTAGCAACGTGCAAATTCTTGAATCCTATCAGGGCAATTTGACTTGGTGGGGCGACAATTTTGGGTGGGTAGAAGGTGCGAACAAGACGGCACTTTTTGACAAGTTTGACTGTCCAGTGGCAACGTCAGACACATTCACCTTGGCGAACAGTGTAGCTGAACAGACTCTGCTAGAGTTTAACGTGGCAACCACTAACATCACAGAAGTAAACCAGCTCTACTTGGACTTGGATGCGCTTACAAAGAACTGCACTTTGAAGGTCTATTTCAAAATTGATGGTACTAACTATCGTGAATCTACGGCTATGCGGTTAACGAATCTTGGTTCCGCAGATCAGCTTGCGCTTGTGCTTTCCGAATTGAAGTTGGCGTGTGACATGAAGGTCACGATAACAAGCATAGAGTTAGAAGGCGCAACACGCGCAATTCCGTATCTGTACATCTTGACGGTTTGGTGACAAAAATGAAACTTGAAAACATTGTTTCAACAACGTTCCTAATCGCCCTACTAACCGTGGTTCTGTTTGTGGGCGTGTGGCAAATCAAGCCAGCACAAGCAACATCTGTTCTTACAGAAGATTTTGAGTCGGGTTTAAGTGGTTGGACTGAGTATAATGGTGGAGGCGACTTTAATCAAACAACTACGTCGCATTGTGATCTATTAGGTGCGAATGGTAGTGTACCCGCTTCTAGTAGCAGTTATGCTTTCATTGATAAAGCGTTAGGTTCAACATATTCGTTAATTTATGTCCGTGCTTACGTCAATTTCCGCAATTTGATTAATGCGGGTGCAATTTCTTTTGGCGCGGGCTTCAGAAGTGCGACGGGTAGCTTAACTTATCCAGTTTACAAGCGAGATAGCGGAGGCAACGAATGGTGGGGTGTCCGTTACCATATAGGTGGAGGTTATACAGATTCTTGGAACACGACGGCGACTGAAATCAATGTTGAAACATGGTATTGTGTGGAGTTGATGGCGAATTGCTCAGAGACTCAGATGATAGAAAGTTCGGTTTGGGTTAACAACGTAAAAGTTGTTACGGCGACAGGGACAGGAGATCGTGGTTTGCCGACTAAGGCCATGATTGTATGTGAGCAGTATCAACCGTCTGGAATAACTATCAACGCGACGGCGGTGGCGGTTTATTATGATTGTTTAGTCGCTAGTGAAACACCTATCGGGCTTGAGGGAGAAGAGCCAAGCACTTACAGCGTTTCTGTTTCTTTGGTTAGTCCAAGTAATGAGACGTTTGGGGGTGGCTCTTTTTCTGTGAACTTTACTGTTTCTACGAATGGGACGTTGCAGAATCGTTGGTGGAATGTGGAGAATGGGTCGGTTTGGGTGTATGGGTCTAATGTGTCGTATTCGGGTGCTACTTCTGCGTCTGGTTTCGTGAATGGTACGAGTTACAGGTTTTATGCTTGGGCTAATCTGACGGAAGGTGCCTCTAATGTTAGTTCTGTGATGTTCAGCGTTTCGATTGTTGCGGGTTCTTATACAGTTACAGTATATAATGTTGGGGTAGGTTCTACGGATAATGTTGGGGTTAATAACCCACTTACGGACTATGATTTTAGTGTTCAAGTAACGTCGGGAACGCTGCTTCATTGGTATTTGGACACTGTGGAGGTTGGGTCTGGATCATTCTATACGATTGTAGCTAATACTATGGGTGCTGGGACTAGTCATAATTTGACGGCTTCATTTCTGTATGACGACGTTGATTCGTTTATTGCGGCTGCCATTAATGCGGTGAATTCTACCCTCATATATTCGCATGTGCAGTATTTGACGCAAAACTTTACGACTCGACATTATCCGCATGGCGGGACGTTTGCAGGAAGTCAGAATCAAGCGGTTTGTCAGTATCTTGCGGCTGAAATGGACGCTATTCCTAATATAGCTGTGTATTCAGATTGGGGAATTTACCATGATGTCATTGGCGTGTTAAATGGGACGGGTAATGCGACAAAATTTTATGTTATTGGCGCACATCTTGATGACGTGGAAGGGACGGAGGGGGCTACGGATGATGCGTGTGGTGTTGCTGCTGTGTTGGAGATTGCACGTGTTTTGTCGAATTATGAGTTTAATGCGACGATTATGTTTGCGTTGTGGAATTATGAGGAAGGTGCTCATGCTGGCAGTCTTGATTTTCTGGCTAATTTCACGGTTTTGAGTCCGTCAAATATCGGCTTGTATATTAATTGTGATCCTATAGGTCTGAATGGGGAAGCTCTCCCAAGTTTTCTCAGCAACAACTATTACTGTTACATTGGCTATGATTCTGAGGCTTCGGCTGAGGCGGCGAATGTTGTTTCTATGGCTGCGGTGTACGGCTTGACGTTCAATTTTACCACGAGTGTTCAGGGTGGCGGGGTGCATGATTGTTCAAGTGACCATATTGGGTTTTGGGCTGCTGATATTCCAGCGTTGAATGTTCATCAATGGAGTAGTCAGGGGGTGTCACGTGCTGACCAATATTGTAATACTGCTGACGACGTTCTTGCGGTTGTTAATGCGTCATATCTGTTGAATATGACGAAGTTGGATTTGATGACTATGGCTTTGTATGCTCAACCATTTGGTGAACGTGAAGCGGATACTTATTATGTTTCTGTTTCTTTGATTAGTCCGACTAATACTACGTTTGTTGTTGGGTCTTTTTCTGTGTCGTTTTCTGTTTCTACGAATGGGACGTTGCAGAATCGTTGGTGGAATGTGAAGAATGGGACTTCATGGATTTATGGAAGCAACCAAACCTATACTGGAGCAACTTCTGCGTCTGGCTTTGTGAATGGCACTTCATACACTTTCTATGCGTGGGCAAACAACACAGATGGCGATTGGGACGAAGCGTCAGTCATGTTCACCGTGCAAATCGAAACCTTCGCAAGCATCACAACTCAATGGGGTGGGTATTGGGGCAGATGGTGGGGCTACCCATAGGACGGTTGCCATGCGCAAAACCCTGCCTCTCCTAACCGTCTCGTTATTGCTGATTGGACTGGTAGGTTCAGCCTTCGCCACAACCATCATAGACAAGCCCACCTTTTTTGCGAGCAGCAACGGAAGCTACATAACCTTCGGCTCTAGCCTTTTGCCTCTCACATTTTCGACGCTGTATCGTGGGTCGGATGGTTACTGGAATTTTAACAGCACAAAAATCAAGACAACCATCGATATGTCCGTGACTGTTTTCTGTTCTGGAAACTGGACAAACTACACTATCTCGGGCGTGGGAACACAAGACATCTACAACGGTTCAAAGCCGAATGCTGTCTACCTTGACGGCATCTTGCGCGTTGAAAACAACGGTTGGACATACTCATCTGGAATAACAACAGTCACAAACGCCTTGTCAACCGTAGCTTTAAACTGGGGGCCTCCTCCAGCTCCAGAGACAGACTGGTATTGGTTTGTTTTCACTCACCGCGACCTTAATGGAGGTATGGTGGATTCCTATGTGACTTGGCAACTGTTGAATGACACAACAAGTCTCAGCTACGTGGAAGGCTCAGATACACTTCTAGTTGGAACGTACACGTTGAAAACCTACTATCTTGACAATCTCATCAATAGTACAAGTTTGGACACGGCAACCTATGGCGACAGCATAATCACGATAAACCTTCAGATGAAAGCGCACACCTCAGTTTCAAGCGGCTACATAGCCTTCAACAACACCGTAACCGCGATAACTGTGAATAGCCAGACCATTTCAAACTTGACTTTCACTGTGACGGGAACAGGAAGCTTCAGCGTAGTCGTCGGGGTTCCAAACAACTACACTTACATTCTTAAGGGTGCTTCGAACTTGACGGGATGGCTTTATGATTCCGCAACGTATCCCGACAAAATCAGGTGGAATTCCAGTAGCCTTACCGCAACATACCAGATGATTGTTTCGTCGCCAGCCGCAAGTGAAGATGATGTTAGCTTTCAATGGCCCGACTGGACCGTGTATCTTCCAAACTTTAGCCTCAACATTTACACGACCTTGATGCTTCTTGGCGCGTTGCCGTTGATTGTTGCCATGATGTACGTGGTAGCATTGTTCCTTCGCGGCACTTTTCCACCGATCTTTCAGCTTGTTGAAGTTGTGGGGGTTTTGGCGATGGTAAGCTTTTTGACGCTTGCGCTGGTTCCTGTTATCACAGCGATTCTTGAAGGGTACGGATTTGGTTAATCGGAAGCGGGTTCAAAAGAAAGTGCCTAGCCTACTAATTGATGATGTCATTTCTAAGGTTGAAAATGAATACAGACGAATTGATTATCAGTGGGAGCGACTAAGGCGTGGCAGACCTAGTTTGTTTTTTAGTTTAAACAACGACCTTGTAGATATACTTGAAACAATAAAAAGAGCATGTGAAATCGAACCCTCTAGAAAAGATAAAAAGGAATAACATGTTATAACTTTCTCCATTTTTGCATACGGTTTTTAAATAGTATCAACAAGTTCATTCTTATTAAAGGCTAAAACCTTGTTCGAAAAACTATTGAAAAACAAGAGAGCTAACGCAGGCGTAGTCATCGGCGTCGTCTCAGTGCTTCTACTGATAACCGTTATGGTCCCCATCGGTGTCTACATCACCTACACAATGCAAACCACCGTTACCAGTTTGGGTATGCCAGCGAATTCTGCTGCTGACAATGCTTCGGACGCTGTGTTTGACCGTGCTTGGGTTGGCTATAACCTTGTAAGCATCTTGTCCATAGTGATTGCGGCTGTGGCTATTATCACGGCTGTTATTGGCGCTTTCGTCACTCGACGTGTAGACTGATCTGAAACCTAGAAACTTGGACAAACGTTTACGGGTTCAACAACCCTTTTCTTTTTCTGAACACTGTTCGACACTCGACCACTATAAAGCTTATTAACCTAAACCACTTTTACATTTCTTCATAATGAAGAAGGTTACTGCGAAGCCTCTAACAAGTCAATGTGCAAAATGTGGACACAAATGGACTAACAGAATAGAGAAGCCTCTCAAATGTCCCAAGTGCGGTCACATCCTTGGAACCAAAGTTTATAAGAAAAAGCGAGGTAACATTAAACCATGACAACCGTAGAACTTGTCGTCTACTTGCTCATGTTCGCCCTCTCCATCATTTGGAGCATTATGGCCGCCGAAAACAACAAGGAACTCATGGGAATAGTTTACGCGCTCTTAAGCTTCGTCTCATGGCTAGTGCTGGCAACCATCCACATCATCATCGCATGGGACACCAGCGTGATGGTGGTTTGCGTCATGTACTCGGGAATGTCGCTGATGTTCTTCATATTGACAATCACATGGGGCATAAGGAACACGTTGAACGTGAACCAGAGCAAGGAGTGGACTGTTGACTGAGTTTCTTCAAAAAGCTTGCCAACAAGATTCAACGTAAACCCATAGAGCTGAATGAAGAAGACAAAAACTTTGTTAAAAGCATGGCTTTCGGTGAAGCTTCAAAGTCAAGCGACGAAATTGCGAACATGCGCGACTTGGGCATAAACTATCATATGCTTCACGACGACACTTTAGAAGCTTTGCTGGGTAACATGATAAACAGTATGCTTCAGCAAGGCGTGTTAGACTATGACCTTATGGCATTGCGAATCACGTTAAGCCCATTGCTTCGCGTAACCTTCATTGATGATTTGGAAGCGGAAATCTTGAAGATCCGTGTTAAACGAGAACTGAGACGAATCGAAATGAGTATGCCAGAAGACGTTTACGAAGAGGGAGGCGTCAACTTTCTTGAGAGCATCCAAACCATAGCAGAAGCAAACATCAACTGCGCTCGTGATGGTAGGCTTACGAAATGGTTGAAGGTTACTCCTAAACAGTTTGAAATCACGATGGGTCCAATAGAGAAACGTAAGGGAGGCAACTAGAATGGCGACTGAGATTCCATTTCTATTCATGTTCGCATCCTACGCTTTCTGGGTGCTGATGCCCATTTTCCTAGCCAGCGTGATCTACAATCTCATCTACAGTTACCGTACACCCCGCGAAGCAAAGATTCTACGAAAGGCTGCGCTTTCCAAGAAACCAATTAACTTGACAACTGGGGACGACGGATTTCTCGATATTGAAATTCTTGAAACAACCAAGGCTGAAGGCGCTGCTTCAACCAAAAAAGATATGGATAGTCCGAAGCGGTGGACCGGATTCTTTAGTCGTAAGCAAGTGAAGCCTAGCAACGTGGAGGATGCGGCTAAACCAGAGGTAGTTAAAGCTTTCACTGTCTTGAATGATATTGCTACAGCCAAAACTTTTCTCAGAGGTAGCAAGATTCCGGTGTGGGTTAGCTATCGTGGGAAAGGCGTTCTTGCGAGCATTCAATCATTGGCAGCTATGGCTTTGACGGATGAAGTGAAAGAGAGCTGGAAGAATACGAAGATTGATATTCAAACGTTGAAGAGCCTGTTTCCGGCAAGCTGGAACCAGAGCCAAATTCGTGCCAACGAAATTGAAGCCTATCAGGAAGGACGGCTTGAAGAGAAGCGTCGGAACAAGAAGGGTTCAGAGAAAATGTTTATGTATCTTGTGTTGGGCGTTGGGTTCGCGTTTGGCATGGCCGCAATCATGGTGGTTGTTCTTTACCTGACAAAATAGGTGAAAGACATGGATAAGACAGTTAAAACTTTGATAGTTTTCTTGGTTGGAATTGCTCCTTTTGCTTGGGGCTGCACTCTCCTACTTTTGGGTAGAACGGAGACGGTGCTTTTTCTTGGCGCTTTGCTGTTCACTGTAGGCATCAGCATTCTGATTGTTTCTGGATTGCAGATGTTGAAGCTTGCTGGTAAGCCTAAGTCGTGAAAGCTTTTAAATAAGAAAAGGAGAATATGATAGAACATGCAAAATCAAAATAAGAATCAACCCAAACATTTTGTAGCCATCCTAATTGCAACCATCTGCATTTCAATGCTGTGCGGAGCCTTCATAACTTACACGTTGTTGCCTAAGCTAATTCAAATCGGCTCAAACAATGAGATTGCGTTCAGCTTTAGCAAGCACAGCGTCCACACGGTCATCACGATCTACAAGGGCGAACAAGTGATTCTGCATGAGTATCATGCTGGTGCAGTAACGAAATGGGGTTTGAACAGCACGTTTGCGAAGCTTCTGGGAAACACCACGGTCTACAACATGACCACATACAATTTGAACTTAACCTACGTGGGCATCGGAAACAAGGGAACACTTGACGCTGACAGCCAAATTCTTCCGGGCGAATGGAACCGGACTGCTGGAGTTCAACATGCGAGTCTTTATAATGGTTTCAACTTGACAGCAACTTTTCATCCTGACGCGGGGCCGTACACGGCTGACTGTCTTGGAGTATATTTTGATGCTGCTGGTGCTTCACTGTTCGCGTATGACACGTTTGCTGAAGTCACAGGCATTGACGCAAGCTTCACTATTGTTCTCGAGATTCAAGTGTCTGCAAGCTAGGAGAATCCTATGATTTCTAAGTTTCTAACCTGTTTTTTAATTGTATTCTTAGTTTTGTCCATGCTTCCTTTTAGTGTTAATGCTCAAGAGGATTCGTTCAAGCTTGAGCTAACAACTGACAAGGAATATTTTTATGTTAAGGGTCAAACGATTCAGGTGAACGCTACAAGCAACATGAGTGTTGCCGTGAATCTGCTAATTTTTTGGAACTGGAAAACCTTTACGAACAATCAACTGGTTTACAATAATACTAGGATGGCTAACGCTACTTGGAATCTTCCCACAACAAACATGAATGTCGGGTACTACACTTTAACAGCCACCGGTGGGAACCAGACAATCACGATTTACAGGACGCTTATTCACACGACAGGCTATAATTCAGCGAATTTGCCGTTCACGTATGATTGGCAAGGCATAAACTACACTTTTGAAGGTCGGACGTTTTCAGCAAAAACAGAAGACGATTACCTAAATATTACCTATCCTAAGATTCCGGTTGAAACAAACACTCAGCTTCTAGTCAACAACATGAGCTTTCTAATCAGGCTCTCCGGCATCTCTTGGGATGTGGACATAAGCTATTGGGCCATGTATAGCGGAATAAAATGGATCATCAACGGAACATTTGAAAATGCTGGAACCTACGAGTTCAAATGCGCATCGAATCCGCTTAAGAATTGGGCTAAAAGGCTAAACCGTTTTCAATCAGACAGCTATCTCGTTTTCGATTGGGAGGACCTAGCTAGAGCAAAAGACTCTTTTTCATGGAGTGAAACCACTAAAACGCTTAGCGTGGACATTCCCGCAAAATTCTTGATTGACCCGTATGTTTTTGAGGATGGATTTGAAAGTGGAAACTTTAGCGCATGGACAGGCAACAGCGTTTCGGGATTCACACAGGCGGTCAGCACTGACTATGCACACCACGGCACACGTAGCTTGAAAGCTGTAGGCGGAAACGGTGCTAGCGAGTACCATGAACTATATAAAACAATCACGGCAGCCACAGCCTACTATATTCGCGGGTACATTTATTTTGAAACTTTGCCCACAAACAATGTCACAGCATGGGTTGGCCCAACGTTCTTAAATTCTGCTGATTTGAATATTGCTGGTGCTGGAATACGGAAACAAGCAACCGACTATAACTGGTGCGCCATCAACGGCGCACCGGCAAGCAATGTAGCTTACCATGCAAATATTAGCACCATCAACCCTGACACTTGGTACTGCCTAGAAATTTACAGTGAAGTTCATGCGACTGCGGGAGTTCTTAAACTCTGGGTAGACGGAAATTTAGTAGTAAATCAATCAGGTCTTATAACTAACGGTCTAGGAAACATAGCGCGGGGGAGTGCGCTTTCATACACGGAATGGGGAGCATGGAATCCCACAGACATCACGTTGTACCATGATTGCTATGTGATTGACTCTTCTTATATAGGCCCGGAATCAGCAGGGGAAACCACGCTTAACAAGTTTGGAAGCATAGCCCTAGCCTATGCTGTGAACAAAGTTAAAGCCTTCGAGTTTGCACGATCCACAACAATAACCTTGGCTTATTCCGTTCTCTCTTTTTACAGGTCGGAAAGAGGATTCAGCTTTTTCGGAACAATTCCTCTAGCGTTTAGTGTTCTCTCAAAATATGGAAGCGTAAGATTTTTAAGCTATTTTGGGTCAGCATCCTTCACGTTTTCGGAAACATTCACTAGAGCCCTTGCATTTCGGAAACAGTCTACGGTTCCCCTAACATTCAATGTGGCTGGCATTTACAGTCAAGCTGTCCAAGGCTTTCTATACTTTTTTGGAACCATGTTTTTCACGTTCTCCATGAGCACGCAGAGAACCATAGACTTCAATCGTCAGGGCGCGGTTCCTTTAACATTCATAATGAATGGTGCTTACTTGAGGCTTGCAACGTTGCTGAACCTGTTTGGAACCGTAGTCTTCACCTTGGCAGTCAACATGGCTAAAACGTTCAGCTTCAACATTTTCAGCGCAGAAACCCTAGCGTTCACCGTGAATAGTCTATCAACATTCATAGGATTGCCTGTTCTGCTTTACCTGTTCGGGATAATTCCTTTAGCCTTCACCGTCGCAAGCTTCACGCCCTTCAGCCTTCCAACGGCAGCAGACATGGCGTTGGCGCTTGGTGCGGTTGCCTTTGTGCTTGCTGTTACTGCGATAGCGTTCACAGTGATTAGAAGGCGAAAAGAAGAATAAGCTTGTTCGACACTCGACCATCTAGCTAAGAAGTTTTTACCTTGAACCTAGGCATCTTCTCATAGACGAAACGGATAATGTTTTCTATTATCCAAGCCAGCAAAACTATCAACAACAATTCGCCCAACATCGAGCCAGCCAAACTTCTTTTGTCAATCTTGTTGAGGTCACGATTTGTTGCCACAGAAAATAGGATTAGAGCGAACCATACGATAAGAACGATTGCCCATGTTGCCTTTTTCATAGTAAAGCCTTTTTGACATGTTCACGTAATACGTCTTTCGCATACTCGTTGACCTGTTGATTCCGTGCCTTCGCCAACTTTTCTAAGCCTTCAAACAGTTCCATGTCATCCTTGCTTCTTTTCTCAAGCGTGGTTCTGATTACAACGTATTTGCCTCTTGGAACTCCACGCCTCTCCACCTTGCCCCCCGTGATTTTGGCTAGTGCCGCATAGTAAGCGTCTGTTCCCTGTTCGTCCAAGATTTTAGCTAAATCTTCCTCTTGCAACTCGCCCAGCTTATGTCGGACAAGTTTGAGGGCGTTAAAGAAATCCAGTTTCCCCTCACGAATCAGCTTTTCCCAATCACCATGCAATTGCAGAATACCAACGTACTCGCTTAACGTGTTATGCGGAATGCCCAACTCTTTAGCTACGCTTCGCAAGCTCAAACCCACGTTAAAGTCAATGATGTGTTGTAGGCTTTGGGCGCGTGTCCACGGATCCATGTTTTTCCTGAACAGTTCAAGGTTTTCTACCGCACTTTCTTTTCGTGCGCGGTCATCGTCTATTTGTTCGATTATCACGTCTTTGCCTACAATGAAAAGCTTGGTTCCAATCGCCTTCTTCGCCAAGAACCTTCTTCTACCCACATAAACGCCGTAGCCATCGCCTTCTGGCCTAGCCTTGAAAGGATGAACAATCGTGCCTTTCCTCAAGTTCTCAATCAATGCGTGGTCTTCGTCTGACTCGCCAAAAGCGTCTTCAACACGAACATTCAGTTTGCTAACATGGATTTTGTCTACTGAAACAGTTTTGCCAACTTCCACCCAGATCACCAGTATGAAAGATTAACGTTGCAGAATATAAGGCTTGATGCTCTAGTTAAACCACGAAATAACACCCGACACCATAAAACTCACATGGACTTTCCAGAGGACTAGGTACCTAAAAAGGCAAAATAGGTACCCAAATTAAACATTAGGTACCTACCTTAATAACTCAACTAAGAGGATTATTGAGAAAGGAAAAACGAAATGAACATACGAAAACCAACCTTTTCCCATGAAACTCACTCCATATTTCCATGAGGCCTCATGGAAGAACTGTAGCGTGTCGAAGTGTGAATGCTTGTTCTCGGATTATAGCTGTGTAATATATGCTTTTGTAGGGTTTAATCGAACGCCTTTTATGACTGTTTGAGCACTGTATTGGTTGGTGGTCTGGGTGGAAAGCTGGCTTGCTTGTTTCTCATCGGGCAGTAGGACAATGTATGGGCTTGGTTTTAAGACTTTCTTGCGGTTTCTTGAGGCACGTCTGGGTGGCGAGTGGAATGCAGAGCGTGTTCTTAAAGAAAGAAAAACGGATCTTGCGGCTGAGGTTTACCGTTTTGAGGATTTGACGGTTGAGTTTTATGTTTGGCTGCGGAGTACGAGTTTGAATCGTGAGACTCAATACAGTCGTGTTCGTCTTGGACGCGCTGAGTCTGTTCACATGGTTAAGCGGGGTACGAGGCCGAGCGACAATTACGCGAAGGGCATGGTTACGGCTGTACGCAGTTTCTTTGGTTTTCACCGTGTTGCTTTGAATTTGACGGTTCAGCAGCGTCGGGCTCTTGGTGGAGCAAGTAAGCCGAAGGAGTCGGATTACCTGTTTAACGTGGACGATTTGGAAAGGATGAGCAAAGTTGCTTCGCCTCAAGAAGCGTACATTCTTTTGGTGGGCAAGGATGTAGGCTTGAGGGCTTCAGACTTCATAGGGTTAAAGCAAGGCCAGTTCGCCAAGATCACTAGGCTTCGGCAACGTGAAGAACAACCTTGGTTCTTTGGTGAAGTGTGGACTATGAAGGAGCGCGTTAAAGCTTATCCTTTTCTCACAGAAGACGGGCTAGGAGCGGCTGAATCTTGGTTGACGGTGCTGAAAAGTAAGAATATGCGGAATGATAGTGAGCCGATGCTTCTTATTGACGAGAAGGAGCTCACCGAGAACCTGAAACGTGTCGCATCGAAAGCCGGAATAGAAACGTTTGGGAGCCGCATAAGGTTTCACTGTCTAAGAAAATTCTTGATTGACCGCTTGTCGCTGAAGATGAGCGAATCAAAATGGAAGCAGATTGTAGGCAAAAAGATCGGTGAATCGGCGTATGTTAGTCCGTTGAACCTGAAAGAAGCGTATGCTGAGGTTCTTGAACATCTGACGATTGGGCAGCGTGAAGGTTTGCTTGGTTTGAGCGCGGAGGACTTGAAGATGCTGCGTTTTGTGGCTGAGCTTGTGAAGAAGAATCCTGATGCCATGCGAAAAATGCTAGAATCCGGACTTTAACTTTTAAACATCGTTTTTTCACGGATTCGGCTACCTCTCTCTCTGAGGATGCGGTAGAACCAAGTGGCATAACCGTTAAATCCGTAGGCTATTTTGTTGTGTTTGCGAGATGAATAGAGAATGAGAAACGCAAATCTAAAAGAATTGTGTGCTGGTTGTTCGTCTCTGCCTAAAATCGCTGTCAACGTTTCGGATCGTTTTCCATTGTCATCTTGTGAACTCTGCGAAATTCTGCAATGTTTTGTTGAAGCGTTTCGATGCCGAAAGTAATGCAAGTTCTAAATAGGTCTGAAACGGTTTGGATGTTCCAGAATTTTAGGACATCCTGATTGTCTTTCAATTCCTTTTCTAGGGTTGCCCATACTTGATTTGGAATGCTTAGGGTATGCTGGTTTTTTCCCATCGTTTCACTTCTGAACCTACTTCTACTTAAGTAGAAAGAGAGTTATTAATGTTTTTGTGCTGGTAGTTACCTATCTTTACTCTTGAGAATGCGTATTTGTGAGGTTTTATATACTACTGAGGTAGAGATGCGTAACCACAAGTAAAGATAGGTGAAGAATGAATGCCAAACGAAGATTGGGCAACGGAATCGGTCAAAATTGCACCCTCAACCAAAAAATGGCTTGACGAACACAAACTCATTGATGATGAAAGTTACAACAGCGAACTTGTACGGCTTCTCAAGATTCCAAAAATCAAGGAGGCTTAGGTTTTGTCTTCTGCTGAGTTGAAAAAGGTTCTCCACGATCTTTGTCGTGCTGTTGAGCCTTACTACATTGCTTACCAGTTGGCTCAGGCTCGGCGTGGTCGAGACTCGACCAGTGCTGGCGAAAACCCGCAACTAGCGTCTAAGAATCACCCAGATTCACCATCGTCGGTGGTTTCTTTTTCGTCGTGTGGTGCGGGTTCGCTAGAAGCATCAGAAACAAAGGAGGAAACCAAAAAATGAGGTTACATCCACACATATGGAAATACTACAGTTCCGAACATCGCATTTGCATTATTTGTGGAGAACCACAAACATACACACGCGGTTCTTTCATTGACTTTTGGTGCGCAGACAATCTTGATACTTGGTTGAAAGGGTATCCTGAGCAAGCAAAGAAAGAAAGTGACGAACAAGCGAATAGAGCCAAATCAGACCAAAATATGCGCGAATGGGAAGAAGGCGAGAAGCGCAAGGGGAAGGCATTTCTGCGTGGGGAGAGAAAAGAATGAGTCAAGAGGATTTTAACCAGCTTTCTTTGAAGCGTTCTATCGAGAAGGTAGGTCAGCTTTACCCTGTGATCGTGAACCAAGACGGCAAAATCTTAGATGGCAACCATCGAAGTGCAGAAATCGTGAATCCTGAGAAGAAGGTTGTTCAGACAAAGAACCGTTATGATGAACTTAAGGTTAGAGGTAACGCTCACTATCGGAGGCGCGTTCCGCAAGAGGAAACAAGGCAGCTTGTTGTTGAGATGGCTAATGAAGCTGTGAAGCTTGGCACTCCGAAGAACGAGGTTGCTAAACGGCTTTTTGAGGATTTGCCGTACAGTGAAGGCTACATTCTTCTGCTTTTGCCGGACGATTTCAAGGAAAAGGCTAAGGTTGAAGCGGGAAAGTCTGCTCATTTAGTTGAGCACACTGTTAAGACTCACGACATGGTTATCTGTGAATTCTGTCACATAGCTTCAAGCGACATCCAAACCGAAACAGTCAACAGTAAACCCCGCAAACTCTGCGTCCGTTGCCAGGGAAACTTTGTTTTAGCGCCTGAACGGTTCACCGCGTTTTTCCGGAACGTGAACGGCGAATCCAAAACGTTGGAAGAACGACTTGCAGAGAAGCCTATGCCAGCTTTCAAGGAAAAGTGGGAACACAAGCTAGGCACTATGCAAACAGATGATCCGAAGGTTGAAAGGATTTTCAGTGAAGAAGCTCAGGCTCTTGGACTTCACGGGTTCCGTGTTAAGCCAGAGATTCCGGTGATAAGTGTTTGGCCTGACAATTTTCATGTGGAAACTAACACGTTGTTCTGGATGGATAATGAGGAGCTTCACAAGGGCAAACGAAGCGACAAGGACGATCAGTATCGAGCAATCTTGGAGGGACGTGGTTTCAAGAATGAGGTTTTCCGTTACAAGGGCGAGCCAAGTCGGGCGAAGGTGAGGGAGTTTCTTGTGGCGTGGCAGAAAAAGGTGGGGGCTTGAAACATGATCTTTGAAAACTGGATTGCGTCGTCGGTTTCAATGCTCTTGTCGCTCACTGGCGTGTCTTCCAGTGTCCAAGACTCTGTAATCTATGTGCCTTCACTGGATCACAGATTTATAGTGACTTTCTCATGCATGGACTTAGTTGGAATTAGTTTGTGGGCTTCAATGTTCGTGTTCGTCGTGTGGGTCTACTCTAGTCTTAATGGAATAACAATATCGCGCCGCAGGTATGCACTTTACGGCACACTGGGTTTTGTAATCTTTTTCTCCGCCAACATACTCAGAATGTTCGTTGAAATCTTCTACGTATCAAGTACCGGAGCCGGTTTCGTAGGCTATCTCATGCAGTGGCAAGCTTTTGAGGAACAGGTTGGAGTAGGATTAATGTTCGCAACATTGGCCACTATGCTAGTTAGCTTTCATTTCAGTAGGAGGCAAACTGGTTGAAGAGAGAAAGTGTTTGGAGAAGGATTGAGAGTCTTGAAGCGGCTGCTGCGGAGTTTGAGGTTTTTGTGGAAGACATGTTAAGGAAGGCTGAAAGGTTGGAGGCTTAAAATATGGTTTATGAACCGAATGAAAGTAAAGTTGCAAACCTGTTAGCCACCATCAATGAGCTTGCGGATCACGACAAGATAATGGTGCTGGTAGACTGTATCGTGGAACTGGAAAAGGCTATCACAGCATTACAGAAACGGTTAGAAGACCATGAGGTTTTGACACCTGAGTTTTGTCGGAAAGAAGCAGAGTTTCAGAAGATGCGGGAACAGTTCGAGAAACATGATCATAGTAAACCAATAGGTTATGGTGAATATTGAATGAAGTTGCAATGTAAGAATGAAAAGTGTGGCAAAACTTTCCTATATGCCGCAAAGAAGGACATCACAAAAACAATCAAAGTTCCATTAGACGGAACCAGTAGCATATACACAGACGAATTTGAAACCTTAGAAACACATGTTTGTCCTTTCTGTAAAAGTGGTGAGATTGACGAGTATGTTGAGCCTCAACCGCAAATCGTCAGCGTCAAAAGCGTACCCATCGAGGATGTGGATGCTCTGATAAAAGAAGGCTACGTGGTTCTTGAGGTCTACGCAAAAACGGCTAACCTTGTGAAGAGAGCGGAGAAACCATGTCTTAGGGAACGGAATGAGAGCAACGACAAAGACTCGGCCATGTTGAGGGAGGAGCTTGCGGGTTTCTTGAAGGAGGACTAAAACGCCATGAGCCAAACTAAGAAGCGGAAGAAAGCTGAACCTGACCTTTTAGGAAAAGGTCAATCAAAAACAGAATTGCCGTTGCTTGCTAAAGTAGAATTGGGATTGATTCAAGGTGACAAGGCTATCGAGGTTCTTTGTAAAGAAATTCGGGTTTCTGAGGCTGAGTATAAGCGAGTCAAGGGTGAAAACAATGCTCTCGAAACTCGAAATATAGGGCTTGAAGACGATTTAGAGACTCTTGAGGGTGAAAACGCCAAACTCCGGGAAGAATTAGTCAGGCAGAATGCTAAACTGGCGAAGATGGCGTTGAGATTCGACAAAGCAGAATGTATAATTGCAGACTTGAGGGAGAGGCTTGAGGCAGTCAGAAAGTGGTATCAGAGAACAAAGGATTGTTTCGGTTCGGAATGTACTCTATCGACAGAGAATCTTGTTCCCTGTAGAGATGTAGATTGTAAGCACTTCTTTTCTTTGAAGGAGCTTGGGGTTTTGCTTTCACCGAAAGAAGTAGACTCGAACCAAAACCTATCGTCGCATCAATGTTGGCTTACACATAGTCCTCTTGGCTGTTCTTGGGTAGATTGTCAAGATTGCCCTATGCGAGAATTGGAATATTACGGTGGCTTGGAGAGAAAATTCAAAGAGCTTGACCAGAAAACGAGGGAAGGCAACGAGAAATTCAGGTGTGATGAGTTTGGCAACCCAAACAGGTCTGATACGTGCGACCAATGTCCATCTAATACGGAATGTTTTGAGGAAGAAAAGAAATTAAGGAAGACTGAAACCAAATGAAGCACAATCTCGCAAATAAGCCGAAGTTGTACAAGATTCCTTCTGACTTGAGTGAGCATTTGAAGTTTGAAACTGAGATAATTGAGTGGTTTGAGGCTTTCGAGAAACAATTACGAGAAATTCTGAAAGCTGAACAGGAAAATCATGCAACTGCCATTCCTATGCAAGTTGATTCCATAGAGCGGACTGAACTTCTTTCCCATTCATGGGGCAGAATACAATTATTGAAACAGATTTTGGGGGAGGATACGCGGTGAAGGATTGTACTAGGGTTAGGCGACTCACAAAAATCTGGGTAGCCTTCAATAATCAAACCATTACGGTGCGTGAAGCATTTGTCATGCTCTACAAACTGGGTTTCGTGATGCCTACTGAGGAGCAAGCTAAGGAGATGGTGTTTGCGATTCACTCTCTCTATTTGATGGAGTGTGTGCAAGCTTGGAACAAATTTAATGGCTTGACGGATTTGGGGCGGGAACGGTTCCTAAAGGAGATTCAACCATGAACAAAAAGATTCCATATTCTAACACGACTATTCCATCTGAAAGGACGAAAGCAGACATCGAAAAAATGTTGAAAGAACATGGAATAGAGGACATTCAATGGACCACGTACAAGGGCAAAACGGTTCTGAAGTTTCTGTGGAAGATTCAGGTTCAAGGTGTGGATAAGGAAATCATGTTTCAGTTTACGCCTCCGATTATTCCGAGCGTGAAGCGTTCATGGACAGGTTCAAGAATGGAAAAAATACATGTGAACCTTGAGGCAACAAGCTATCGTCTCTTGTGGCATTATTTGAAGAATAAGCTTGAGGCAGTGCGCTGGAACTTGGAGAGTATGGAGAAGGAGTTTCTAAGCCACGCGGTTGTAGCGTTGCCAAACGGTCAAGAAACCACGGTAGGAGAACGCATTGAAGAGGTCTATAGGCAAGTTAGTTCTCCTGCTCTCGGATACCAGAAGGATGAACAGAAAATCGTTGACGCTGAAATTGTAGGAGAAAACCCGTCTTGATTTCTGGTGCTGTTCAACGTCAGGACACATATCATCTTCCAGACAGGACGTTTACGCTTAAAGAACAGGACATGGTTACCACATTCAGAAGCTTATGCAACATCGACGAGCACACCACTTTTTCGAGTGACACTTTCCGCATGTACGGACTAGACAGGTTCATCGTGGACAGGGCGCATGGGATTGGAGGGTTTTTTGCGAAGCTTGTTGCTAACGGGCTTGTCGTGCAGGTTGGATGGGTGCGGAGTACATTGCCTAGTAATCATGGGCGTATGATTCGAACGTATAGGTGGCTTGGAGAAAAGAGAACATGAAGAAAAAATATGAGATAGCCTTTTTCCTATGCTTCGTCCTTGTCGGCGGACTCATGTTGATAGTGGGGCAAGTTCTGATGTGGAGAGGAACCACAGTTGAATGGAAAGACACAAGTTGGTTCTCAGGTCATTGGGTCGCAAGGTACACAACTGAGTTCTATAGTGGGCAATGGCTGTTCTTTTTCGGCTTACTTGTAGCGGGGTTTGGTGCCATTGGCGCTTTGGCTATTGGAAGCTCTAGACTAATGGACAAAATTAGGGGGGAAAAGGCTTGAGTGATGTGTGTTTGGAAGGGTTAAGCCACGGCAACATCGAAGTTAGTCAGCTTCGTTTGGGTGGGAGAAAGAGGCGTAAGCCGGATGATCGTACGGAGGGGGATGAGGTGGGGAAGGCTTGGACGGTTATCAATCCAACAGTGTTGAAGGAGTGGAACAAAGAATGAGTTTGAGGGAGAAGATTCGGGAACAAGCAAGACTAGCGATAGAGATTGTTCGCTATCTTCGTAACTCAATTGGTAAAGCAGCAGAAATAGCCGAACAAGAAAAGTGGATTCAAGTTGATGCGGTTTCTGGCTTGCTAGACAAGGCAATCACAGAAATTGAAGCGAAAGCGTTTCGGCGTGGCGTGAATTACTGGGAAAACGTTGTCTGGTTTGACGATGTTAGAAAGATTCTTTTGGGTGAAGGAGAAACCAAGAAATGAAACGCGTTCAGAGAAAACGAGTTAAAGGTTGGAAAATGCCTCCGAATACGGTTTACGTTGGAAGACCGACAAAATGGGGAAATCCTTGGGAAACTACGGATGATTCCCAACGGAAAGAGGTTCTAATCTACTATGAAACTTGGCTCAAAGGTGAATTGGTAGATAGACCTGATTTGCTTGACCCATTGAAGGGCAAGGATTTGGCTTGTTGGTGTCCTCTCGACAAACCATGCCACGCTGATGTTCTACTAAAGTTTCTTGTGAAGGTTGAGGGGTGAGTGGGAGCTTTGGAGATTAGAGGTCGAGTTTCTGTTTTGCTTTTTCCTTCTCTCCATAAAGGCTCCCACACCCAGCAAACGCATTTCTTGAAGAGGATAGGAGAACAAAAAACATGAGACGGATATGTTTAGACTTGTGTTCTGGACTTGGTGGCTTTTCAAAAGCCTTCAAAGAGGATAAGTCTTGGGTAGTGATAACTGTTGACAATGACCCAAAATTTGAACCAACCGTTCTTGCAGACATCACCAAAATTGATTGGTTAGATTTCAAGCAAAAAAAATTGTCTGGAATGCCTCCGGATGTTTTACTAGCTTCACCACCTTGCGAACGGTTTTCAGTAGCTTGTCATTCTTGGCCTAGACCCGGCATCCAAAAAGCTATGGAAATTGTGGGGTCATGCTTTGAAGCTGTGGCGATTCTGAAACCTAAACATTGGTTAATTGAAAACCCAATGGGACGTCTAAGATGGTTTCTAGGCAAGCCTCCACAAACGATTAGACTATGTGATTATGGTTCGCCTTACAGAAAATTGACAGATTTGTGGGGAGACATCCGTTTACCCTTTCTTCAACATCAACATAAACCGATTGCTTATGTTGAGACAGAAGGAAGGATGAACGCTAAGAAACCTTTACCGAGAATAACGAATAACAGAGCGAAAAAGGCTGAAATGCCTTACGGTTTGTCGAAAGCAATTTTGGAATGTGTGGAGGTTTCGGGGGTTTGAGGAGCCTACTCACATGCCACGGCGACTATCTTTGGGCAGACGCAGACGACTTTTGCCTCACAGAATGCAAACAGGTTGAAGAGTGCAAACGGTTTTCCGAGCTACTTCATGTTCCTAACATAGTATTCTGTAATGTGGAGAAGAGGGCGAGGGCGCAGCAGCGTTGTGAGGCTTGGTTGAAACGTACTGAAATCTACGTTAAATCTTATGTGGTTGGGTTCAGTCCTAGTATGCGGTTTAAGCGGGCGATTCAGTTTGGCCAGTTGAGGCGTGGCTTGGTACTTCGGAAGCGAAGGGAGGAACGGCGTTGAACACCCAGAAACTAGAATATCCGAGTTTGGCTTTTTGTCTTCTCTATTTCTTTCTAGCGATAGTTGGAGCCCTTCAGAGCCTAGTTTTTCTTAGTGTTGTCTGTGCCACGTTTGGGATGGTTTTTCTTGTCCTGTTTCTTGACGTGTGGCTTGAACCCGAGAAATGGAAGCAAAAACAATGAGTAAGAGGATTAAAGTCAAAGGCCATTATCGCCTTGTTACAAGAGACTCAATGGGTAAATTTGTAACTATCAAGAAATGGCAAGCGTTAAAGAAGAAGGAGAAAATGAAAAATGGCAAAGCCTAAGAATTGGAGACAGATCAATGCGATTCGAGAGGCATTCTGGAAAGAAGCTTTTGATGATGTCAACGCAAGTTTCGACGAAATCAGCCAAAAAACACTTGCCTTGATAGATGAAAAAAGAAAGGAATTACAAACGCTTCTTTTGAAGAAAGCCAATTATTACAAGAAAGAAAAGAGGATCAAAAAGTGAACAGTCTACGCGAGGGTAGTGTAGTAGTGTAGTAGTTGTAGTTGTAAAGATGTAAAGATAAAGATAAGATAAGATAAGATAAGAAGGAACTCAAAAATGCAGAAGCATCGTGAAATCAGAAACTTCAGCATAGACGAAGCCTTCGTTCCCATCTGGCAAGAGTTCAGAGAAATCTGTTTCCGAGAAGGCGAATCCGCTTCAGAAAAAATCCGCGAATACATCATGCGTTATGTGAGCGTTCATGCACATGGCAATCCGCAGCTTATTCTTGAAAAGTTTATGGGAGAAATCAAGCTGGGTGAATGTTTCTTCTGTAAAGGACAGTTTGAATTTCTTAAGAAGGTTGAGTATGCTAGTGGGCTCATAGCGCCTACGTGTGAGGATTGTTTGAACCGGAACAAGGCGAAAGGAAGTTTCAGCACAGTGAAAAAGGTTTTGGGGTTGATGAAATGACTTGTCCAAATGCAGAGAAAGTTGAGTATCTGACGCTTGGCCGCATCTGTAAACTGGATAGGCAGACATGCTTCAACTTTGAGAATGATGGGCTTGTGGCTGTTTGTCCGGCTAAACTGAAAGAGGAAAAGTGAAAGCATGGTGAAGGTTGACCTTGTCATGTGGACGTTGAATGGTGCTAACACGTTACCATCTGTCTTGAAGCGGATAAACGAAGTCATCCCTGGCGAGCTTGTTGATCAAAAGATCATTGTTGACGATAAGAGTGTTGACAACACCCGAGAGGTTGCGAAGGTTTTTGGATGGACTGTTGTTTTCAATGAGGGAACAGGAATAAGTGATGGTGCAAACACAGCCCTCAAACATGTCAAGGCTGAGCGCTTCATAAGTTTTGAACAGGATTTGCTTTTGTCGCGGGATTGGTGGAGCAAGATACCCTGTTACCTTGAGAATCCCCAAGTGGCTGCTGCTTCTGGAATGCGGTTTGCTGACATGCCCGGGGGCATTAGAAAACTGCAACAGTATGTGGCGAAAAAGTATCGGGGAGAATCCAAGCTTGCTTCTTGGTTGAGGACTAGGCAAATGGCTGCATTCACGCTTGGCAAAACCTTAGACAACACAATCTACAAGACTGAGATCATCAGAAGCATAGGCGGTTTTCCTAAAATGTGGGTAAACGCGGGTGTAGACTCGGTTTTAGCTTACAAGCTGGAGAAGTCTGGCTTTCAATGGGTCGTCGACTACAATGTTCAATCGGTTCATTTGAGGCAAGGTTTGAGGCAGGAGCTTAAACATCAATATTGGTATGCGACTCAGTTAAATGAGATTTGGAAGAGAATCCAGACAGAGACAAATCGTCCTCCGCCTATAACGAAATCCGGTATCCTGTTCCGGTTTGCTGTTTCACCGTTCACAGGGTTGTTTATGGCGGTAAAAACCCGGGAGCCTTCAATAGTGTATATTCATCCGTTGATCCGCTTGTACTATACGAGGGGTCTTTTGGAAGCCAATCAGAAGAGAAGAATGGTGGGTGATGGTCGTGATAATTCTGGGGGATTGAAGAGAAATGGTTAAGCTTAGTGTTGTGATTCCACACCTGAACTATGGCCGGTACTTGCGAGAATGTCTTGACAGTCTTGATGTTCAAACCTTCAGAGACTTTGAGGCGATTCTGGTGGATGGCGGGTCCACGGATTGCACGTTTGATGTTCTGAAAGAGTATCCTTGGGTTAAGGTGTTGTCTGATGTTCCAGCTCAGGGGCCAGTGAAAGCGGTGAACAAAGGAATCCAAGCGATGAAGGGTAAATACTTCCATCAGCTTAACAGCGACTGCGTTCTTGAGCCGACGATGTTTGAAGAGTGTATGGAAGTTCTTGAGAAATATCCAAATCTTGGTTTTGTCTATACTGGTTGGAGAATCATTGGCGATGAGGGCGAGACTCTTGGTTTGGCGAAGCAGCCGAAGCGGTTTAACCGGAACCTTCTGCTTCACGGAAACTTTGTTGACGCTTCAAGCATGGTTATGCGGAAAGGCTGCATGGCTTATTTGGGCTTGTTTGATGAGCGGTGTCCTTGGAGTATGGATTGGCTGATGGCTGCGAAGGTTTCCCAATATTACGCGGTTAGGTTTCTGGATAGGCCGTTGTTTCGTTACCGTGTGCATAAGGGTCAAATCACGGAAACCAAGTCGCAGAAGGAGGCGGGGAAAGCCTTGAAGATTCTGAGGAGCTACTATTCAAAAAGTGAGTTGTTCAAGAGTGATTGTAACTTGTTAGCTAGAAAACTTGGAAAAAGGTTGATGAAATGAAAGCTTGTGTAGTTTTCTGCACGATTCGAGAAACAGACTCTTTCAAAGAGTATGCTAGGAACTTCCGCAAATGGAACCATAATCCAAACATCATAGTGGTTGATGAGACTGAAGAAACCCGCGACCTAATCCGTAAGAGTATGGAAGGCTTCAACGTCGAATTTTACGGGGCAAAAGAACGAACTCGTTTCTTTAACAGTCACGGATACGACAGAGACACGGTTCCGTGTAAGACGACTGATGTTATTGGCTTCAGCTTGCTTGTTGCTTTCCAACGAAACTATGATATGATAGTTTTCGTGGACGATGACACTTACCCGCTTCAACACTACGATTTCTTGGGTAGACATTGGAAGAACCTTAATGGTCATAGCCGAAGGGAGATGGATTCTTTATATGGCTGGGTTAATCCACATCCGCGACTATTCGGAAGAGGCTACCCGTACTCGTTGAGAATGAAGCATGTGGACATGAAATCTGATGTGGTTAAGGAAGGCGCAGTTTTGAACATGGGCTTGTGGCGTGACGTTCCAGACTTGAACGCGCTTGATTACCTGTTTCTGGGTTCGCTTCACGGCGTGTACCACGACAAAGGCGTATTTGATTCCAAGAGCTACATGCTCGGAAACAATTACATGCCCTTGTGCCGTATGAACATGGCTTTCAAACCGAAGATTATTCCAGCATTCTATCAGGGAACAGGCAAAATTCATGGCGTAGGAAGGTACGGCGATGTTTTTAGCGGATTATTTTTGATGAAGATAGCGCGTTTTCTGGGTGACAACATCAGTTTTGGGCATACCATCTGCATTCATAGGAAGGAGCCACGCGACGTTTTCAACGACATTGCCAACGAGAATGAGGCTGTCAAGATAAACGAAACCTTGTGGAAGGTGCTAGACAAGATTGAGTTGGAAGGTAAAACTTACGCTGAATGCTATCTGAGTTTAGCTAAAGGATTGCTGAAACACAAGAACGACTTTCATAATGCTGAGTATATTGAATATTTGGTTGGACGGATGAGGAACTGGGTGAAAGTGGTTGAAACATGATAATGGAGGTGATTTTGTGTATCATTCAGAAGAATCTAAAAAAGAAGAGTCCTTAGATACTACCTGTAAGGCGTTTGCGGCAGGGGCATTCATTACGCTTGGTTTGCTTCCAGTTATTGCAGCTTGTGCAAGATATGATATTGAGAACATGATTTTTGCGTATGCGTTTGTAGGTGATCTTATAGCTATGTTCATATTCGGTGTTCTAGTAGTCATTACATCTGGCAATGTTGGTATAGTTGATTGATGGTGAAAACGGTTGAAGCTTGATGTTGGATGCGGTCACAAATTTTTCCCTTGTTTCGTGTTCCATACTTTATTCAAGTAACTGGAAAGGTGAAAAGATGAATGTAACATTAGTGTATCCTTGTATCCGCAATTTCGGAGGCTTCAACAGTCTCGGAAAGAACCATGAGGGCTGCTTTATTCTTCACGGGTTGCCAAGCATCGCGGCATGTCTTGAACAGAGAGGACACAAAGTTAAGCTTTTGGATTTGCGGGAACGCTTGAGCTGGAACGATGTTGAAGCATGGTTAAGACATGATAATGCGGATTTCTACGGAATCTACATGAGTACATTAGACTATTACGAGGCAAGACATGTCGCACAAATCATCAGAAAGGTTAGACCTAAAGCCAAAATCTGTGTGGGTGGTCCTCATCCGAGCATTGACCCTGAAGGCTTGGCGAAGCTTGGCGAGTTTGATTTTGTTTTCAGGGGCGAAGGCGAAATCACTTTCCCACAAATGGTTGAGAACCCAGACGGTTTCAACCAAATCGTTGAGGGCGTACATCCAGATTTGAACGGTCTTCCTTACGAGAAACGGGAAATCTTCAACATGAAAAAAGTGTTAGCCACGAAGCATCCTGTTTATCCTAAACCTTTCATCAACGTGATTAGTGGTAGAGGATGCCCATTCAACTGTAGCTTCTGTAAGCCTGGTGAGGATTTGATTTTTGGCAAGTTTCGTATGCGAAGCGTGGAGCATTTGATGGGCGAAATAGAACTGATGTATGATCGTTACCATTTCAACACTTTGCTGGTTGATGATGACCTTTTCACTGCTAAACCCGACTATGTTATGCGATGGTGTGATGCTTACGAGAAGATTGGGAAGCCTTTTGCGATTCAAACCCGCGCTGACCTTTGCTATAATCATCCTGAAATCTTCAAGCGCATGAAAGAAGTCGGCTTAAAATGGGTTAGGATGGGCCTTGAATCAGGCAACCAACGTATTCTAAACTATATGCGTAAGGGTACGACGGTTGAGCAGAACTATGGTGCTGTCGAAGTCTGCCACAAGCTAGGCCTTCAAGTCATAGTAAACTACATGCTAGGGTTGCCGACGGAAACGAAAGAAGAAATCCTTGACACTCTCAAGATGATTCGGGTTACGCATCCGGAGCAGCGAAGCGCAGCCTTCTACACGCCGATTGTGGGAACGGACATGTGGACGGACTGTGAAAGGCGCGGGTTACTTGTTTCGCATGATCCTAGCGTGTTCGGAACTAGAAGCATCTCGGATCAGCCGCGTTTGAAGGGTATGGATTATCATTGGATTCAGGTTCAAATGTACGGAAGATTTTATCATCAGCGTCATGCTGCCCGCAAGATTTTGAATCGTCAAGGAATGCAGCCGGTAAAGAAAGCTATGGATAGGATATTGCCTAAGATACTTCGCTAGTTTAATTGTGAGGTTGTGGATAAAAAAAAATGAATGAAAAACAAACTGGAATTAGCGTAAACAAAGCTTTCATTATATGCCTAATTGTCGTTGTTATTGTCGCTAT
>Ga0315294_10000620_pt1 | contig 38463 bp, 21 predicted proteins | sample YL17G13_40_MG_FD_203626 | JGI IMG/M metagenome (GOLD analysis project Ga0315294, IMG submission 203626) | Sediment microbial communities from Yellowstone Lake, YNP, Wyoming, USA - YL17G13_40 | ecosystem: Environmental > Aquatic > Freshwater > Lake > Sediment | place: USA: Wyoming | collected...
AACCTGGACCAGGTGGCGCCGGTGGACGACGCCCAGGTGCAGGAGCTGGTGGCCGCCGGTACCCTGCCCGACCGCTGGATCGCCAGCCGCTTCGCCCGGGCGGCCCAGGCGGCAACCGAGGCCCTGGCGGGCTACCGCATGGACGATTATGCCCGGAAGCTGTATGACTTCTTCTGGTCGGAGCTGTGCGACTGGTACCTGGAAATGGTGAAGCCCCGGCTGCGGGCCCAGGCTGATGCCGAGCGCCAGCGCACCCAGCGGCTGCTGGTTTACCTCTTCGACCGCTCGCTGCGCCTGCTGCACCCCATGATCCCGTTCGTCACCGAGGAGCTGTGGCAGGCCCTGCCCCATGAGGGCGAGAGCGTAATGATGGCGCCCTGGCCGCTGGGGCAGGCGAGGCTGCAGGACGAGGCGGCCGAGGCCCAGATGAGCCTGCTCATGGAGCTGGTGACCACGGCGCGGCGGCTGCGCGTGGAACAGGGCGTGGCCCCCGGAGCGCGGGTGGCGGTCACCCTGGCCAGCGCGGACCAGGAGCTGCTGCGGCTGGCCGGTGAGCAGGCGGACCTGGTGGGCTTGCTGGCGCGCGCGGCCGGCCTGGAGCTGCTGCCCCTGGCCCAGGGGCAGCCGCCTCCGCCGGGGGCGGCACTGCTCACCTGGGGGGAGGCGGCCGGCTACCTGGTGATAGCAGCCACGCTGTCCCCGGAGGACCGGTGCCGGGAGCGGGAGCGGCTGCGCGCCGAGCTGGGCAAGCTGGAGGCCGAGCTGGCCCGGGCCCGCAGCAAGCTGGCCGACCCCGATTTCCTCGAGAAGGCGCCGCCGCCGGTAGTGGCCAAGGTGCGTGACCAGCAGGCGGAGCTGGAAACCAAGGCGGCAGCCGCTCGGGGCCGGCTGGCGGCGCTGGGAGAATGAGCTTGCTGGCGGTGCTGACCCCCAGGCTGATGGTGGAGGCGGTGTGGCAGGTGGACCTGGAGCGGCTGGCTGCCCTGGGCCTCAAGGGCCTGGTGCTGGACCTGGATAATACTCTGGTGAACTGGAACAGCCACCAGGTGCGCCCCCAGGTGCGGGCCTGGCTGGAGCGGGCGCGGGAGCTGGGGTTTGCACTCTGCATCTCCTCCAACGCCCACAGCCCGCGGCGGGTGCGGCGCATGGCCCAGGAGCTGGGGACGCTGTGCGTGACCCATGCCGGCAAGCCCCGGCGCCGGGCCTTCCTGCGCCCCGTGGAGCTGATGGGCACCCGGCCGGAGACCACCGCCATGATCGGCGACCAGCTCTTCACCGACATCCTGGGAGCCAACCGGGCGGCCCTGTACACGGTGCTGGTGCGGCCCCTGGGGCGGTGGGAGTTCCCAGTCACCATGCTCTCCCGGCTGGCGGAGCAGGCGCTGCTGGCCCTGATCCGGCGCCGGGTGAAGGAGGGGGCATGAAGCCGGTAACCGGCCTTACCCAGGTGGTGGGGGTGGTGGGCTGGCCCACCCGGCACAGCCTCTCCCCCCACATGCACAACCGGGCCTTCGCCGCCCTGGGCCTGGATTGGACCTATGTCCCCTTCCCCACCCCTCCCCAGCGCCTGGAGCAGGCCCTGGTGGGCTTGCAGGCCCTGGGGGTGCGGGGGGTAAACGTGATCATCCCCCACAAGGAGGCGGTGCTCGCCTACCTGGACCAGGTGGAGCCCCTGGCGCGGCTGATCGGGGCCGTGAATACTATCGTGATCGAGCCCGCATGCCGGCGGGGGTTCAACACCGACTGGTCGGGGCTGGGGCAGGCGCTGCAGGAGATGGGGGCGGCGCCCCGGGGCCGCCGGGTATGCCTGCTGGGCGCCGGGGGGGCGGCGCGGGCGGCGGCGGCGCTGCTGGCCCAGGAGGGGGCAGCGGCGGTGGCAGTGGTAGCGCGCCGGCGGCAGCGGGCGCAGCCGCTGGGGGAGCTGATGGCGGTGCTGGCGCCCGGGATGCCGGTCTCCCTGGTGGCCTGGGAGGCGGCCGAGGCGGCGGTGCGGGAATGCGAGCTGGTGATCAACGCCACCCCCGTCGGCATGTGGCCGGAAGTGGACGAGAGCCCGCTGCCGGCCGGGTGGCTGGGGCCGCCACAAGTGGCATATGACATGGTATACCACCCGGAGCCCACCCGGTTGGTGGCGGAGGCCCGGCAGCGGGGATGCCGGGCGGAGGGGGGCGTGAGCATGCTTGCCCACCAGGGGGCCATCGGCCAGGAGCTGTGGACCGGGCAGCGGCCGCCGGTGGAGGTGATGGCGGCCGCGGTAAGGGAGGCACAGCACCCCGGCTAAGGGCGCCCCCCAGGCAAGGCGCCGAAGGGCCCGGGGAAGGAAGAGGCGTGCTCATGGCGAAGGTAGACAGAGCCTTGGCGCAGGCACGCCTGGAGGCCAAACTTGTTGTTTAGGCCACAACCTGGCCGGGAACACTATGGGCGCGGACGCAACGGCTACCGGGCAACCCAGGGGTCGCTGGGCTACTTGGGGGATCGTGGTCGCCGCGATCTCATTTGTGGAATAAGTTTCCTCGGTCCAGTGGGGAGCCACCAGCACTTTACATAGATCATGGGACGGCACACCCTCAGATTGAGGTAATGGGATTGGCGACATCCCGAGGACCACGAAAGCCGATCGGACAGATACTGCTGGCGCAGGGATTGATCACCCAACAACAGTTGGATGAAGCGCTGGCGATTCAAAAGACGAATAGCACCGAGAAGCTGGGGCGGATTCTGGTGGACCTGGGGTACGTCAAGGACGAGGACGTGCTCCGGGCCTACGCCGAGCAGATCGGGGTGCCGTTTGTTGATCTTGCGCATACTCCCGTGGACGAGACCGCCGTCCGCCTCATCCCCACCAGCCACTCCCAGCGCTACAACGCGGTAGCCATCAAGCGCAACGGCAATCGCCTGACCGTGGCCATGGCCGAGCCTACCAACGTCTTCGCCGTGGACGATATCCGCATGATCACCGGCATGGAGATCGAGCCGGTGCTGGCGGCACCGGAGCAGATCTCGGCCGCCCAGCGGGGCGGCGGCGGCGAAACCTCCCCCGCCGAGAGCGACGTCACCCTGCAGAACGCCCTGCAAGCCCTGGGCGTGGCCGGGGGCGCGGGCGGGGTGGACACCGCGCTGATGGTGGGCGCCGGCGGCGACGAGGACGTAGACAAGGTCACCCAGCTCTCCGAGGAAGCCCCCATTATCCGGGTGGTGAACGTGATCATCCAGCGCGCCATCCAGCAGCGGGCCTCGGACATCCACGTCGAGCCTGACCGGCGGGGGGTGCGCATCCGCTACCGCATTGACGGCGTGCTGCACGAGGTGATGGCCATCCCCAAGTACGTGCACGCGCCCCTCATCTCCCGCATCAAGATCATGGGCGACATGAACATTGCCGAGCGCCGGCTGCCCCTGGACGGGCGCATCCACGTGCGCATGGAGGGCAAGGACTACGACCTGCGCGTCTCCACCCTGCCCACCGTGTTTGGCGAGAAAGCGATGATGCGTATCCTGGACCAGAGCAGCGTGCTCATGGGGCTGAACAAGCTGGGGATCATGCCCGACATGCTGGCCGACCTGGAGTCGGTGATCGTACAGCCCAACGGCATGATCCTGAGCACCGGGCCCACCGGCTCGGGCAAGACCACCACCCAGTACGCGGTGCTCAACCGCATCAACTCGGTGGAGAAGAACATCATCACCATCGAGGACCCGGTGGAGTACCAGCTCCCGGGCCTCAACCAGGTGCACGTGAACCGCAAGGCAGGGTTGACCTTTGCCAACGCCATGCGCTCCTTCCTGCGCCAGGACCCGGACATCATCATGGTGGGTGAAATCCGGGACCTGGAAACGGCGTCCATTGCGGTGGAGGCGTCCCTCACCGGGCACCTGGTGCTTTCCACCCTGCACACTAATGACGCGCCTTCGGCCGTCACCCGGTTGATGGACATGGGGGTGGAGCCCTTCCTGATCTCTGCCTCCGTGGTGGCGGTGGTGGCGCAGCGGCTGGCCCGGCGGATCTGTGACAACTGCAAGGAGCCCTACACCCCGCCCGTGGAGGCGCTCAAGTCCATTGGCTTCGAGGCGCCCGAGGGCAAGGAGCTGGTGTTCTACCGGGGGCGGGGATGTGACCAGTGTCTGCAGACCGGCTACTGGAAGCGCATCGGCATCTATGAGCTGATGCTGATGAACGAGGAGATACAGGACCTGGTCGTAAAGCGAGCACCCCTGTCGGATGTCAAGAGAGCGGCCATCGCTAACGGCATGCGCTCCCTGAAGCAAGACGGGTTCGCCAAGGTCATGGAAGGCATCACCACCTTCGAGGAAGTAATGCGGGTGGTGTTCACGGCAGGAGGCTCGTAGTCGGAGGATAGCCCATGGGGGTTGATGTACCGACCGCACCGCAGGAAGCGGAATCCTTAGCCGGTGAGACCACCAGCCGTACCCGCAACCTGGACGAGGTCCATCTCGACGAGTTGCTGGAGCTGGTGGTAAAGAAGAACGGATCGGACCTGCACCTGGCGGTCGGGCTGCCGCCGGTGATCCGCATTGACGGCAAGTTGCTGGCCACCAACTACCCTGTGCTGGACCCCCAGCATACGCAGCGGCTGGTTTACGACATCCTCACCGACGAGCAGGTGCAGAAGTTCGAGAGCGACTACGAGCTGGACTGCAGCCACCAGCTCTATAACATCAGTCGGTTCCGGGTGAACGTGTTCCGGGACCGGGGGCACGTAGCGGGCGCCTTTCGGGTGATTCCCACCAAGATCCCCACGGTGCGAGACCTCAACCTGCCCCCGGTGGTGGAGGAGCTGGCCCGGCGTCCCCGGGGGTTGATCCTGGTGACCGGCCCCACCGGATCGGGCAAATCCACCACCCTGGCCGCCATGGTCGGGCAGATCAACTCCGAGCGCTCGGAGCACATCATCACCATCGAAGACCCGATCGAGTACATGCACACTCACCGCCGCAGCATTATCAACCAGCGGGAGCTGGGGCAGGACACGCGCACCTTTCCCAATGCCCTGCGGGCGGCGCTGCGGGAAGACCCGGACGTGCTGCTGGTGGGCGAGATGCGAGACCTGGACACCATGCAGCTGGCGATCACCGCGGCCGAAACCGGCCACCTGGTGTTCGCCACTGTGCACACCAACAGCGCGGCCCAGACGGTAGACCGCATCGTGGACGTCTTCGACCCCACCCAGCAGGAGCAGATCAGGATCATGCTCTCCAACAACCTGCTGGCGGTGCTCACGCAGCAGCTCCTGCCCCGGGCGGGCATGGCCGGGCGCATCGCCTGCCTGGAGGTGATGGTGGCCTCGCCTGCCATCCGCAACCTGATCCGGGAGGCGAAGGCGCACCAGATCACCTCCATCATCCAGACCAGCGCCCACCTGGGCATGCAGACTATGGACCAGTGCCTGCGCGATTATTACCAGCGGGGCCTGATCACCTACGAGGATGCCATGGCCCGGGCCATGAACCAGGAAGAGCTGAAGAAGATGCTGTTTACCAAAGAGGGAACCGGGTAAAGCGGGCCCGGGGAGGCTGCCATGCCGGTCTACAGCTATGTAGCCAAAGACGCCCTGGGCAAGGTGCAGAAGGGCCGCAGCGAGGCCGAGAACGAACAGGTCCTGGTGCGGCGGCTGCGCGAGAAGGGCTTTTGGGTCCACAAGGTCACGGAGGAGAAGGGCGAGCAGGTGGCCCGGGAGGGGGCGCCTGCCGTTCGTCCCAGCTTTGGCATCTTCGGCCGGGTGAGCGGGCGGGACCTGTCGCTGTTCTGCCGCCAGTTTGCCACCATGATCAATGCCGGCGTTTCCCTGGTGCGCTGCCTGGCGGTGCTGGAGGAGCAGTCCACCAGCCCCCGCCTGCAGGAGATCATCCGGGACCTGCAAGCCTCGGTGGAATCGGGCGAGACCCTCTCCCGGGCCCTGAGCAAATACCCACGGGTGTTCAGCAACCTATTCGTGGGCCTGGTGCGGGCGGGAGAAGTGGGCGGCGTGCTGGACGAGACCCTGGCCCGGCTGGCCGGCTTCCTGGAAGACAACGAGCGCCTGAAGCGCAAGATCAAGTCCGCCATGACTTACCCGGTGCTGGTGGCCTGCTTTGCGGTGGGCATCGTAATCCTGCTGGTCACCTTCGTGCTGCCCAAGTTCATGGACCTGTTCCGGGACCTGGGGGTAAAGGAGCTGCCCCTGCCCACCCAGATCCTGGTGAACTTCAGCAACGCCCTCACCCAGCGCTGGTACTGGTTTATTGTCGGCGCCGTGGTGGCGGTGGTGTCGGTGCAGCGCTACGTGCGTACCCGGGTGGGGAAGCGGCACTATGACTGGCTCAAGCTCAAGTTCCCGGTGTTTGGCAAGCTGAACCACAAGGTGGCGCTGGCCCGCTTCTCCCGCACCCTGTCCACGCTGATGATGAGCGGCGTGCCCATCCTGGGGGCGCTGGAGACGGTGGCGGGGGCCCTGGACAACGAGATTATCGGCGATGCGGTGATGGCGGCCCGGGCGGCGATCCGGGAGGGCGACCGCATCGGCGACCCGCTGCAGCGCAGCGGCCTCTTCCCGCCCATGGTGGTGCAGATGGTGACCATCGGTGAGGAGACGGGGGCCCTGGACTCCATGCTCACCAAGGTCGCCGAGTTCTACGAGGCGGAGGTGGACGCCACCCTGCAAAGCTTGACGGCGGCGATTGAGCCGCTGATGATCATCTTTCTGGGAGGAGTGGTGGGCTTCATCGTGATTTCCATGTTCTTGCCATTGGTGGCCATCATCAACACCCTGGCCTCTTCGACCTGAGTGGCGACCGCATACTATATTGCCGCGGCGCTGGTGTTTGCCCTGGGCACGGCGGTGGGCAGCTTCTTGAACGTCTGCATCTGGCGGCTGCCACGGGAGGAGTCGGTGGTGCGCCCTCCCTCCCACTGCCCGGCCTGCAACCACCGGCTGGGGACCGCCGACCTGGTGCCGCTGGTGAGCTTTCTGCTGCTGGGGAGGCGCTGCCGATATTGCCGGGCCCCCATCAGCTGGCGCTACTTCACGGTGGAGTTGCTCACCGGCCTGCTCTTTTTGGGGTTCTGGCTGGCGCAGGGGAGGGCGCTCCTGGAGCGGGGCGGGCCGGGCGAGCTGGTGCAGCTGCTGGCCTACCTGGGGTTTGGGGCGGTGTTGGTGGCAGTGTTCTTCACCGACCTGGACCACATGATCATCCCGGACGAGCTGGTGATCGCCGGCCTGGTGCTGGGAAGCGGGGAAGACCTGGTGGGGCTGCTCACCGGCAGCCACGGCCTGCTGTCGGTGCCGCTGCCCTTCACCGCCTGGGTACTGGCAGTGCCCCGCAGCGTGGCGGGAGTGGTGATAGGCGCCGGCTTCTTCGTGGCGCTGGAACTGTTCAGCCAACTGCTCTTCCGCCGGGAGGGGATGGGCGGGGGCGACATGAAGCTGGGGGCGGCCATCGGGTCGCTGCTGGGGCCGGGGCTGGCCCTGCTTTCCTTCGGGCTGGCGGTGTTTGCGGGGGCACTGATCGGGGGGACGCTGATCCTGGTGGGCTTGCGCGGGCGCAAGGACTATATCCCGTTCGGGCCCTTCATCGTGGTGTGCACGCTGGCGGTGATGGTGAACCCGCAGTGGGCAGGGGCGGGCGCCGTTGGCCTCATTCAGGCATGGCTTGATAGCTTCCACGGTTAGCAGGACCCGGGATCATGGGAGGTACCGGCCGTTTAGTGCTTGCCAGGCGAGGGTATCTTTCTCACGGTGCCGAGACGCCAGGCGGAAGGAGACGGGAGATGATCAGGGGCAACCGGAGCGGCTTCACATTGATCGAGATGCTGGTGGTAATCGGCATCATCGCCGTGCTGGCGGCGATCGTCATCCCGGTGTACAGCCGGGTGCAGGAAAAGGGCCGGCAGACCACCTGCCTCAGCCACCTGCATGCTATCGGGGTGGCCATGCGCATGTATCGCATGGACCTGAAGGCGTATCCGCCGCCCTACAATGCGACCGACCACAGCGGGGGGCTGACTGCCCTCTATGTCACCGGCTACCTGGACAACTGGCAGGCGCTGCGCTGCCCGGATGACCCGGACCGGGACAACCCCGACCAGTACTACAGCAGCTACAACGCCCTCTACAACTACTGGGGATATAAGGCCGATGGTACGCCCTGCGTGACGGATGACCCCGCCTACCCGCGGGTGAGCTCGCTGGACGCGGCCCAGACCTACACCGACTCGGGGGTGACCCCCCCGGTGGGGCGGCGCAATGACCGCAACCAGTTGCTCTGGACCTATGATGCTGACGAGGGCGTGTGGGCCCGCGGCCGCAGCGCCTACTTCCCCGGCCTGGTGAACGCGGTAACCTCGGATAACACGGTGGTGACCCGCTGCCCCTTCCACCGGGCCTCCTTCGGCGGTGAGATTGCCAGTCAGAGGGACCTTACCCTGTTTGGCGCTAATGCCTTGACCGTGTCTCTGACCTACAACTGGGTGACTCAGCCGCTGCTCTCTGATTAGCGGGGAGCGGGCACGGGCCAGTGGGCAGTGCTGGGCAGAGAGGCAACGACCGGACTCCCCGGGTCATGGCCAGCTATCATTGAGCTCATAGAGCCTGGGGCAGGTGCCAGAGGGTCCTGGAGGTAAGCTGGCTGCCGGTGCCTGCTCCAGCGAGGGAGTCCGGGTTGGTGGAGTGGCGACGAGAGACCGGCTTTACGCTGGTGGAGATGCTGGTGGTGCTGGGGGTGATCGCGGCGCTGGTGGCCATGATCGTCCCCACTTTGGGCAGCGTCAGGCGCCACCAGCACCTGTCTACCTGCGCCCTCAACCTCAAGACCATCGGCGCTGCCCTGCGCATGTACCGGGATGACTGGGGCGGCTTCCCCCCGGACGTCACCGAGGACTACCACACCTTCCTCCACTACCCGCCCGCGGGCCCGCCCCGGCAGGAAACGGTCAAGGGGCTGGGGCTCTACCTGCTCTGCCACCTTTACCACAACGGCGAGGCCCCCCTGAGCGTGTTTCGGGCGGTGCGCTCGGCGCACACGGTGACCATCACCGCCGAGCAGCCGCACGGCCTGCGCGTCGGTGACCTGATCAAGGTGGAGGGCACCCGGAGCCAACTGGGCAGCAACTTTGCCGGCATTTTCAACATCGCCAGCGTGCCCGGCGCCACCCGCCTCACCTACAGCCAGACCGGCCCGGATGACACCGGGAGTGGGGGCACGGTGGGGCGCACCGGCGCCGCCATCACCGCCACCGGGGCGGTGCGGGCCTCGGGCACGGTCACCATCACCACCGCGCCAGAGCACGGCTTCCGCCTGGGGGACGTGGTGGTGGTGGCAGGGGTGGCGAGCGCCGGTGGCAGCGATTTCAACGGCACCTTCACCCTGAGCGATGCTCCCCCCAGCGCCACCACCTTCACCTGCCGCCAGAATGGGCTGCCCGATGACAGCGGGGGCCGGGGCAGCGCCCGGCTGATGGAGGAGGTGCGCTACACCACGGTCAGCAATGGCTACCTGCGCGACTACTCGTTCCTGCACTGTCCGGCCAACCTCGTGGAGGAGCCCGATTTCTCCTTGATCTACGGGGAGCTGTTCCCGGGCGATACGGGCTACTGGCCCCCGGCCTACCTGGGCAACCCGGCAGGTGAGGGCAGCTATAATAGCTATGACTGGTACTACCGGCGCGACCGGCCGGGCTGGCCGGACCAGGGGCGGCGGCACCTGCGGCAGCCCTACCCGCCGGACGACACGGTGGTGACCTGGTGCACCGGGCACCGGGAGGCGCCCCCGCGCATCCCGGCGCAAGGGCTGAGCGCACAACCCGCGCCCCGGGACATGGACGTGGTGCTGTGGGCAGACGGCAGCGTGGATCATATCCGCTCCCGGGCGGCGCAATACGAGAGCAGGAAGCCATGAGCAGGGCGGCAGTGGCCAGGGCACAGGCAATCGGGCTTCCCTCCGCCAGGCGGGAGGGCGGCTTCACCCTGGTGGAGGTGCTGGTGGCCATGGCCATCCTGGCGGTGGGGATCTATGCCGCCATCGCTATCTTCCCCACCGGCTTTGCCACCATGGAATACAACCGCCAGCAGACCCTGGCCGCCCGCCTGGCCCAGAGCGAGATCCAGCGCTGGAAGGACCGCACCGGCAGCCTGCCCGACGCCATCGTCAGCCGCAGCCCGGGCGGGGAGGTGAATGTCAACTATAGCCTGGACCGGTTGGTGTTTGACTCCGCCAACCCCAACTGGCAGCCGGACGCCACCTGGCAGCCCCGCTACATCATCGGGGAAACGGTGGTGGTGCCCAGCACCTCCACCGTGCCCGAGTACCGGGTGCCGCTGTACGTGCTCACCATGAGTCCCCTGGACCGGCAGCAGCCCGGCCTGGTGGTTTATTCCACGGCCTACCACGAGCTGAGCCAGCGCAGCGATCTCTCCAGCGAGGGCAACCAGCACCAGTTCTACGTGGATGCCGGCACTGGCAGGCTCTATTTCGACCTGGCGGAGCCCTCCCGGCAGCTGAAGATCGAATACGCCTATTACCAGGCGACCCGCGAGGGGGGCGTGATCACCGGCCAGCGCATCGTGCAAATCCTCAACGACCCGGAGGACGGCGGCGCCGCCTACCGGGTGCTGGCGCCGGCTGACAACTACCGGCTGACCCTGAGCAAGGCTCCCGGCGGCTGGGACGCCGACCCGGAATTCGTGGCGGTGGTGCCGGGGAGCGTGCGGGTGTTCGATGCCTTCACCCAGGTGGATGACCCGGACGAGCCCGGGGAGTTTGGCCTGGGCACCAGCGCCGGCCAGCCCAGCGCGGTGGCCCTGCTCACCGGGGTGCTGCGCTTCCCGCAGGCGGAGGCCGGCAACACGGTGAAGGTGGACTACCAGGTGGCCGACTGGCAGATCCTGCGGGAGGAGCGCACCCTGGGGGAGGAGGGGCGCATCCAGGTGCTGGGTGCCGCCATCAAGAGCCACCAGGACTTCACGCCGCCCCGCACCCGCAGCGGCCAGTACCTGGACCAGGAAGGGGCCACCCGCATTGACGTGGTGGCGGTGAACGTGGAGACCGGGGAGGCGCTGTACGGGTCGGACCGGGTGCGGGAGACCGCCCTGGGGCCCTACACGGGCGCCTTCCGGGTGGATTACCTGGCCGGGGTTTGCGTTTTTATGGAAGAGGGGCTGGGCACCAGCCGGGTGGGAGCCACCTGGCGTATCATGTACCGGTCGCTGGACGACTGGACCCTGCAGGTGAACAAGGCGGCGGAGTATTACGTGCCCGAGGGCACGGTGGCCGCCCGTGAGGACCAGCTCTACCGGCTGACCGGGTATGACCTGAATTTCCGGGAGTGTGAGTGGGGCAAGGCAGTGGCCGTGGACTACACCTACAGCTACCGGCCCCACGGCAGCAGCGACCTGCCCACCCGGGTAAGCGACCACAATTACCTGCAGACCATCCCCGCCAACGGCCAGGTGCGGCTGCGGGTGGAGGTGCCGGCGGGCAATGACCTGGTGGAGCTGGTGATCAACTCCGTGCGGGGTGTCTCCTTGCGCACGCGGGCGATCTGGATCAGCCGGGGCCAGGCGCAGGCGGAGGGGGGCGAGCTCTTGGCCGAGCGCATGGACCATCAAGATGTGCAGACCTACCTGGTGAGGCCGGAGTGATGGGCGAGCGGCAGCAGAGGCGGGCACAAGCAGGCTTCACCCTGATCGAGGTGCTGGTAGCGGCCGGGCTGCTGGTGCTGGTGATGGGGATGCTCATCTACCCCCTGATGACCGGCTACGCCTACATGGAGAAGGCGAACGCCCGGGCCGATGCCCTGGCGGCGGCCCGGGAAGCCATAGACACCATGAGCCGGGAGCTGGCGGAGGCGATCTTCGTCTTTGACCCCCCGGTGGATCGCAGCATGCTGGCTTTCCACCTGGGCAGCGGCAACCAGCCGGCGCCCCAGCAGGAGGCAGGGGTGGCGGTGGCGGTGCGCTACTGGCGGGCGCCGCGCGACCCCTTCCACGCCTACCTGCCCTTCTGGCTAGGCACCGGGGATAACCCCAACGGCTGCTACGTGGCCCGCGCCGAGGTGCCCAACCCGCAGCTCGTCACCCAGGACCCCGAGACCGAGGACGAGTGGAACAGCACCCGCGAGGGGACCCGCCCCGTGGTGCGGGTAAGCTACCGCTTCCCCGCCGGCTACCAGTACCCGGGCGGCACCGCGTGGCCGGTGGCCCAGCCGGGCTGGCCCCTGTTGGAGGCCTACCGGCCCGACCGGGTGAGCGGCCCCGGGGAGAGCGAGGACCCGGCGCAGTGGTATGCCGACCGGGTGGTGGCGCTCACCCCTGCCAATGCCGATTTCAACATCACCCGGCTGGAGTTCGCGCCCCGGCACGTGGACAACGAAACCCTGGTCCCGGTGCGGCCGGGCGGGCGCTGGCCGCCGGACTACGGCACCTACCGCGCCCGCTGGCCGCTGTGGTGCCATTTCTCGGTGTGGAACGGCCAGACCGCCCTGCCCATGCACTTTGAGCAGCGGGGCGGCGTCCGCATTTACCGGGACGGCGCGCTCAGGTACTATACGGCACTGGATGCCGACGGTGACGTCTGCATCTACGACGCCGAGCCCGACCCCGACCTGCTGGTGTACGACACCGAGAGCTACCCCGCCCGCAGCGGCGAGGCCTATGCCTTCGGCATTGACTACGATCACGGCCGGGTGCTCTTTGAGTTTGCTGCCCAGGACCAGGTGGTGGCCGGCGATTCCTACCTGCTGCCCACCGTATCCGCCCTGGAGTGGGGCTGGGTGCAGCCGGCCAGCGACCATGTGAGCGTGGACGGGGTGTACTACACCCGGGTGAGCGCCGACCCCGGCCAGAACCAGTACCGGCTGGTGATGGTAGATGACGACAACAACGGCGTGCCGGAGGGCTGGCGACTGGAGTTCGACCCGGATAGCCCGCCTACCGGCACCATCACGGTTAGCTACCGCTACCGCAACTGCAACCCGAGCGACCTGGTGATCGCCAGCTACCAGACCAAGGGCATCATTGACATTGACCTGGTGGTGGCCAAGCGGGACAATGCGGCCCGGGAGGCCGCCCAATCCCGGCAAGAAGTGCATCTGAGCCAAGCGGTGAAACTGCACAATGTGGTCAAGTAAGCCCAGATCGGCAGGCCTGAGGGGGCGCATGGCCGGAGAGGAATCCGGCCAGGCGCTGATCATGGTGGTCTCACTGCTCATGGTGCTGGCCCTGGTAGCCGGCCTGTTTGTGGCCATGGTGAGTGCCCGCCTGGCCCAGAGCGCCCGCCAGTCGGACCTGATCGTGCTGCAGCAGATCGCGGAGGCGGGGCTGCGCTTTGCCGACGACGCCCTCACCAACGGCGCGGAGGGCGCCGACTGGCGGCCTGACTCGGGCAATCCTACTGCCTCCCGCACCTACGACTACGGCGCCGGCCGCTTCACCCTCACCGTGAACTACCAGCCGGACACCGCCGAGGACCCCTATTGGAACTGCATCAAGATTGACTCCACGGCCGAGCTCTACAGCGACCGGGAGGGTGGATACCTCAACCCCTTCCTGCGCCGGCGGGTGGTGGGCTACAAGCGAGTGCTGCTGCCCGACTATCTGCGCTTTGTCACCAACAAGGACCGCTCCAGCGCCCCGGCCGAGCTGGGGGTGCCGCTGCAGGTGCAGGATGAGCTGTACCAGCTGGTGCTGGAGGGGCCGCTGCGGGTGAACGGCGATCTCACCTGGTACGGGCGCAACCGGCTGGCCCTGTGGACCGGCAGCGGGCCCCGCCGGGACGACCAGGCGGAGGTGGCGGGGGTGATCCGCCACTCCCCGGACCCCGACTTCCCTGCCAGCGTGCGGGTGAGCTACGGCGGCGGGGCCGAGCAGGACGCCCAGCCCAGCGAGCCGCCGCCGCCGGCCCAGTTCACCACCCTGCCCGCCGGAGGCAAGCCGCGTTACATTGACGGCCTGCAGACGGTAGACGCCACCGGCCAGCAGCGCTGGGCCCGCTACCTGGAGCCGCCGCGCCTGAGCCGCCAGCGCTACCTGCGCCTGACCCGAGACAGCGGGGAATGGAAGACCAGCCCGGACGGGCTGCGGCGCTTCAACACCGGCTGGTACGGCTGGGGGGAGGGCATCTACATCTCCAATGCGGTGCACCTGCAGTCGCACAGCTACGAGGTGATGCGCAATAACTGGCTGGGCAAGGACACGCGGTGGTGGGACAGCCCCCGCAACCGGGCCTATATTCCGCCCGCGGTGCGCATCGTGCTGCACGGCGGCGACGTCCTGCCCAGCGGAGTGGAGCTGTACTGGCCCAACCCCGCGCCCGGCGAGGGTTGGCAGGCCGACAACGGCGATCCCCTGGGCTCGAGCACGCTCACCCTCCCCTACCCTGCCAACGGGGTGATCTATGCTGAGGGCAATGTCTCGGTGAGCGGGGCGGTGCCCAACGGGCAGAGCATCACCATCGTGTCCGAGGGCACCATCTACATAGATGGTCCCATCCGGGATGCCAGCAATGCCAAGGTGGCGCTGCTGGCGCGGGATTCGGTGGTGCTGAACACCACGGTGATGGCCGGCTACCTGTACCCGGTGGAGAGCCACCTGGTGGTGCCGGCCGCCTACAGTGGGGACCTGCCCACCCCCTATGAGATCGCGCCCGGGCAGGCCTTTGAGGGCCGGCTCTACAGCCACACCGGCGGCAATATCACCCTCTACCTGATCCATTCCGGGGCCGCCAACGAGCTGCTGCCCCCCGGCCCGGAGGGCCAGACCAAGCTGCAGCTGCTGGTGAACGGCACGGCCTATGACTGGGACCCGGGGACGCTGGACCCCGATCCCTACTATCTCTTCAAGGAGCCGCCGGCTGCCAGCGCCGCCAATGAGAGCAACGCGGTGGCGCCCCTGTTCGAGGGGATGCCCCACGGCTCCCCGGCTGTTCCCCCCATGACCATTGGGCTCACCGCGGGCTGGAACTCTCTGCGCTTTGAGACCCCCTCCGACACGATCAATAACTACTGGCTTTACCAGGCCGGCCTGCAGGGCCTGGACGTGGAGGTGGACGCCCTGGTTTACGCGGAAACGGGGAGCTGGTTTGTGATCCCCGGCGAGTTCTTCACTCCCGAGGGCCTGGCGGCGGACATCGCCGCTTCCCCCAACGGGGTGGTGCGCAGCAGCAACGTGGTGACGGTGACCACCCAGCAGCCGCACGGCTACATGACCGGGGACCGGGTGACCCTGTCGGGGGTGACCTCCAACGGCGGCAGCGCGTTCAACGGTACCGTGGTGATCGAGGGGGTGCCCTCGGCCACCTCCTTCACCTATTCCCAGCCAGGGCCGAACGATTCCGGGGGCGGTGGGCACGTGGTGCTGGCGGGGTTTCCCGGCCCGGAGGAGCCGCTGGACGTGAAGATCACCATCAAGGGCGCCATTTGCGAGAACCGCACCGCAGACGTGTCGGATGTGGCGCGTTGGACGAGCCGCTGGCGGGGAGCTGACCAATACTGGATACCCGGCAGCGGGACAAGCAGCCGAGGCCTGGAATACGAGTATGATCCGGGGCTGCGGGCGGCGGTAGGGGGCAGGCTGGTGCTGCCCAGGCTGCCGGTGAGCCCGGCCTTGTTTGGCTGGAAGCAGGAGCTATGATCGGCAATGGTGGCGCGGCCATGAAACGATGGTGGATCGGCCTGTTGCTGCTGGCAAGCGTGGTGCCGGCCTGGGCGGGGCGGCCGGTGACCGACTACCGCAACGACCGGGTGACCATTCGGGCCGCCGTCTTTGACGCCACCCTCAGCGCGGGCTGGCCGGCGGAATATGGGCTGGTGCTGGACACCCTGAGCTCGGGGGTGGTCCCGGTCACCTATACCCAGGCGGACCCGGACTTCTCCTTCGAGTTCTACCCCCCCAAGCCGCCGGGCTGGGAGTTCATCAATCCCCTGCCCCCCACTGTCTCCGGCCACAGTTACTGGGAGTTCCCCGAGAACCCGGGTTCCCTGCTGGAGCCGGTGCTGAGCAACTATGACCTGCTGCTGGCGCCCGTGTACCAGGCCTGGCAAACCGGGCCCGGGGTGCAGGAGGTGCTGATGCGCTGGGTGCAGGGCGGGGGCCTGCTCTGGCTGGACGTGGACCCCGCCGTGAACCAGCAGATTGACGTGCTGCGCCTGCTCGCCGAGCCGCCGCCCCGGTTCGCCGCCCCCACCAACGACCTGGCGGTGAAGGTGGCCGCGGAACCGGGCAGCTTGCTGCTGCGCGGCCGCTACGCCCTGACCGTGGACGAGATAAACCTGCTGGGGGTGCAGTTCCCCTATGCCAGCAGCCCCCTGGGCAGGAGCGGCACCCAGGGCTTCCTGCCCTGGAGCACGGGAGCGGCGGGGCCGGGAGTGGACGGCTACCCGGGGGTGATGCGCTACGGCGGCGCCTGGCGGGACATCTCGGCCCTCCCCACCCGCCTGCACGAGGTGGTGACTACCGTCAACGCCGGGGGTAGCCGGCCGGTGATCGCGGCCGGCCGCTACGGGCGGGGGGCGGTGGTGATCACCGCCTGCGGGGTGGCCGATGCGATCGGCCGCTGGCAGTTGGACTATGCCAACGGTACCCCGGCGGCACAGACTGAGCTGCCCGAGTGGTCGCTGCCCGACCTGAAGTTTGCCTACAACATGATTGACTGGTGGCTGTCGCCGGCCGGGCAGACGCTGGACGCCGGCTACACCCGGGAGCCGCAGCAGGCCCCCCTGGCGGTGGCGGCGGTCAGGCTGGTGCCCGGGTTACCGGTGCCGGGCAATGGCGGGGCCGGGCCGGCAGCGGTGTGGGAGGGGGTGGCCTACTTTGGCGATCGTGAGGGCTACCTCTACGCCATGGATATCGCCCCCAACGAGGACCGGAACGGCGACGGCAACCCGGACGATGGGGTGGCCGACCTCAGCCTGGGGGCCGACTGCGACCTGATCTGGAGCATGCAGCTCCCCAGTGGCTACGTGGTGTGCGGGGCGCCGGCAGTGGGCATGGTGGCTGACCCCACCACCCACCGCCCGCGGCCGCTGGTGGCGGTGGCGGCCCGGGATCCCAGCAGCGGCCAGCGCTACCTGCACGCGGTGTGGGGCGATGCCGCCGACCCGGCCGCGGAGCCGGTGTCGCCCTACTATCCCTTCCCCATTCAGCTACTGAGCCGGCCCGACCTGGTGAACGGGGACACGGCCTGCGGGCCGGTGGTGCTCAACGGCATGATCTTCCTGGCTACCCGGGACAGCAGCCCCAACCCGGGCCTGCCCGCCCGGGACGGCCATATCCTGGTCTTCGACCCCCTGCATCCCGCCAGGCGCCTGCCTGATGACAGCGTGGTGGAATGGCCGGCGGTGCACCTGGAGCTGGCACAGGCTGGCTCCGCGCTGGGGTGCTACAGCCCGATAAGCATGGGACTGGTGTCGGTGTATGACGAGGTGTCACCCGGGGTGCCGGGCGCTTGGAGCTGGAGCCAGCCGGCAGAAGCGCTGGTGTGGGCGGGCAACGGCTTGCCCCGCACCTCGGGCTCGGCCACCGGACGGCTGTGGATGAGCTTGCCCATGCTGCGGCCTGCCCTCCCCAACTGGAATGGGCGCTGGCTGCTTGACCCCGCCCTCGGGCAGGACGACGCCGCCAACCAGGCGGTGCAGGTATGGCTGAACGGGGTGCAGATTCCGCCTCACGTGAACGATGACCAGTCCCAGCCGTTGAACTACATCCGGCGGGTGGTGAACGGGCAGGCGGAGATCATCTTCACCCGCTGGTCCTTCTTCCGCTACTACGACGTGGACGCCCCTCTCCCTCATGACGACATTGACTACCGCACCGGCTGGTCCATGTTCGAGCTGAAGTACACCGACAACACGGGGGTGGTGCGCACCGCCACCCTGCAGCTGAGCACGGGGCTGGTCACCCCCTTGAACATGCTGGTGGAGGAGACGCCGCTGAGCGGGCCCTGTGTGGTGGGGGAGGCGGCCTATGTGGGCGGCAAGTCGGTGAATGGCTATCCCAGCGCCTGCTTCTACGGCGGCCTGGCGGCGGTGCAGATGACCACCCTGGGCCAGGCGCCCACCAAGTGGCAGCTCTACGGCATGCGCCGGCCGGGCGGGGCCGGCAGCAATCACTACTACGACTTCCCCTACACCCCGGCGGTGGCGGGCAAGCTGGTGTTCGCCGCCGGCAACCTGGTGTTCACGCAGGCCCTGGACGAAAGCGGCAGCATTGACTATCCCAGCACCGGCTCCCAGGCCGTCTTCTATGCGCTGGACACCGGGATCGGCGACGAGCTGCGGCTGGACGAGACCGGGTTAACCCCCGGCTCGCCGCTGCTCGGGCTGATTGACTATCAGGCGCCGCTGGGGCAGAGCGCAGACCCGGGCCGGCAGGCGCCCCCGGGGCAGCGGGGGGCGCCTGCCTACCTGCAGTTGGTGGGGGGCGAGGCCATCCCCATGCGCAGCGGCACCGTCAACAACTGGTGGGTGGACTATAACGCCGGCATGGTGCGCATGAACCTGCAGGCGGTGGGCCGCAACTACCTGGACATCTCCAACAAGGCCCTGCTCACCTATTTCTCAGGCGGGGTGCTGCAGCAAAACGTGCCGGTCTACCTGCCGCGGCTGGTGGTCTGGCAGTATGTCTTCCCCGCCGGCGAGCGGGTGGTGGGGCCGCCGGTGGCCAGCGGCCGGCACGTGTTCCTGGTCACCCAGGAGAACGCCGGCGGCGCCGCCGGGGAGGTGCGCCTGTACGCTTTTGAGCAGCAGCCGAGCGTTGCCAGCGTGATCGCCCGGGACAGCAACCACGCCCCCGTGGGGTCGCTCTCCCTGGGGGCGTGGGCCCAGCTCGCCCAGCCCGTGGCCATGACCGCCTCCGGCAGCTACCTGGTGGTGAGCCTGGACGGCGCCGGCAGCGGCTTTGTGGTCAGCCTGGGGCAGGCCGGCACCATGACTACCATCGCCGATCATAACCGCCTGCTGGCGGTGGACAGCGGCGGCCGGGCTACCTGGAGCGTGCTCTCCACCCTGGCCCCCAGCCCCAGCACCAGCATCCCCACCGGGCAGGTGGGGCTGCCGGAGACGGACACCTATGCGAGCTGGGCGGGGCAGGCGTTCTCCCGGCCCAGCCGGGTGCGGCTGCTGGGGGGCGGGCGGATGCTGGTCTGCGACACCGGCAACAACCGGGTGGTGGAGTTGGACCAGGCGGGGCGGGTGTGCTGGCAGTACCCGGACAGCGATATCGCCGACCCGGCGGTGCGCTATTCCGACTACCTGAGCCAGGCCCAGATCCAGGAGCTGATGACACCCACCGCGGAGGCCCTGCGCCTGCTCGGGCCCACGGACGTGCAGCGCTACGTCACCGTGGAGATCGTCAACATGGGCCTCCCGGAGCATCCGCACCAGGTGCGCTGGGAGACCACGCTGATTGCCGACGCGGGGCACTACCGGCTGATCGAGGTGGTACGGCCCCTGGTGGATGGCAGGTACGATCCCACCGCGGGCGGGCATGACGCCGCCGCCAGCTACCGGCAGACGGTGCAGGTACTGGCGGACGAGCTGACCCTCTTTGGGGACACGGGCCAAGCTACCGGCAAGCTGATGTACACCACCGCGGCCCGGGTCACCGCGCAGGGGCCCCGCAGCACGCAGCTCCTGTGCAGCGTGGCCAACCGCGCCCTGGGGCTGGTGGCGGTGGATGTGGCCTATGATGCCCAGGGGGTGGTCACCGGCAGCACCCTCCCGCTGGGAGTGGCCGGGTACTCGCAGGTAACGCCCCGGGCGCAGGTGGCCAACGATTTCGTGGAGGTGCGGCAGGCGGACGTGCTGCCGCGCCCGGACGATCCTACCCCGGGCCGGTTGGACCCGCGGCTGGTGGTGGTGGATCGGCACGGGGTGAAGGTGCTCACCGCCGCCACTTGGTGCGTGCCCATCGCGGCGGCGCCCGTGGGGGCGGCGCGCAGTGCCAACGTGGTGACCATCACCACCGCCCGGCCCCACGGCTTCCAGGCGGGAGACGTGGTGGTGGTGAGCGGGGTGACGGCAGGCAGCAGCTTTGACGGCACCTTCACTATCACCGATACGCCCGACCGCAGCCATTTGCAGTACCAGCAGACGGGACCTGATGACACCGGCGGCGGCGGCCTGGCCAGCGCCCCGGTGATGGAGATGACGCGGGCCGACTACCAGGCAGAGCTCACCCGGCTGCGGCAGGAGCTGGCGACCTATACGCCGCCCAGCAGCTACCCGCCCTGCATGAGCAGGGAGAGCGATCCCCAGCGGGCCTTTGAGAAGGCCACGGCCTATGCCGCGGCCGGTGCGGACAGCCAGTTTCACCCCGTCTATGCCCAGTACCTGGCCAGCGGCAAGCTGCTGGTGGTGAATAGCTTCGGGGCGCCCTACGGTGGGGAGAGCCTGACGGAGCTGGCGGGGCCCACCAAGAGCGAGGTGCTGGAGTACGACGGCCGGCTGGGGGCGGACGGCCTGCCGCTGCGGCCGGTGGGGCAGCGCATTTTTGACCTGTCCCGGGACACCTGGGACCATTTTGTGGTGCCTGATCCTTTGCGGGCCACCTATCCCCTGGTGGCAGGGACCTCGGCGGGCTTGAAGCAGCCGCTGGCGGTGGAACGGCGTTAGGATCGAGGTAAAGGCATGAGACTGCGACAACATAAGCGGGAGGCGGCGGCCCTGGGCCTGGCCCTGGGGCTGCTGGCGCTGGTGCTGGGGGCGGGCCGGGGGTGGGCCCTGGGGCTGGCGGGCAGCAGTTGGCCCATGTTTCGCCATGACGCTCGGCACTCCGGCCGCACGGAAGCGGCCGCCCCCCGCGACAACAAGCTGCGCTGGTGGCAGGAGACGGGGGCCGAGGGCAAGTCCGGCTCGGTGTTTGCCTCGCCCGCAGTGACCAGCGAGCACGGCCTCCGCAAGATCTGGTACCTGCACACCGAGTCCTGGCGAGACAGCCCGCCCGTGCGCAATGAGCCAGGGGCACCGGACGTGATGAAGCTGCGCTCGCAGGCGCCGGACGCGGGGATGACTCCCTACTCGGTAGCCGTGAGCAAGGCCCAGAACGACAAGTGCGTGCTCGCCTTTGAGACCATGCCGGCCATCGCCACTGCGGACTACGACCCCTTCCGCAGTAACCTGCCCAAGGGCGACTGGCGGTTCGTGTGCTGGGCGGCGGCCAACTACACCCCGCCCGACCCGGACGACGTGGCCACCCAGGTCTATTACAGGGTTTACCGGTTCGCCTACCAGGACCCCGACAGCCTGGAGCCGCTGTTCACCACGGGCTACAGCAGCGCCATCGGCCCGGAGGGCGGCCAGTACACGGTGGACTACACCTACGACCGGGATACCAAGCTGGCGTACACGGACGGCATCCGGGTGGAGATGTATGTTCACCTCAGCACCGCCTCCGATGTGATCGTGGGACTCACCGTGGAGCTGGAGGGAGACCACCGCAACCGGGTGGAGACCCCGATCTGGGAGAAGGGGGTGGTCGGGGGCTCGGACGACGGCTACCTGTACGCCTTTGACGCCAGCAGCGGGAACGTGTTCTGGACGGTGGAGCTGGCAGATGCCGGCCGCATCCGGGGCGGCGCCGCCATAGATGACGAGAACGTGGCCTACGTGGGCACGGAGGAGGACGACGGCTCGGGCAACTACCTGCAGGGCTGCCTGTACGCGGTGCGGCCCGACGGCGCCATCAAGTGGATCTACCCGGCCGAGCCCATCAAGTTCTACCTGCTGCCCGCCGTGGGCACAGTGCCAGGCACGGCCATGATGGACCACGTGCCGGGCGGAGGCGCCAACGACAGCAGCGGCTGCTCCCCGGGCGCCGATACCAATAACTACTGGGTGATCCAGCCCCGGGCCTTGAACGCGGCGGGCCTGAGTCGGCTGCCCGCCGCTTTCACCAGCTACGCCTGGGTGGGGGAGAAGGACTGGGCGGGGCGGCGGCTGCTCTCCGGGGAGTGGGTGTTCAACCTGGCGCTGCGGGTGAAGGGCTGCGGTGCCAACCTGCCCCGGGCCGAGCTCTACTACCGCATCAGCAAGATTGACGTGGGGGCGGTGCCCCTCAAGCGCTATGAGCTGCTGGGCTGGACCAAGTGTGACGAGCTGCTGCAGCCGCCGGCCGAGTTCAACCCCGGCAACGAGACAGGGACCAGCCTCTACCTGGAGGTGCACACCCCCCAGGTGGTGGCCTCCAACTTCCAGGCCGACCAGTATCCCTGCGTGGAGTTCGCCCTCCGCCAGACCTCCGGGGTGGCGGGCACCACCTGGCACCTGGTGACCGGGAGCCAGGATTCCCAGGTGCAGACGGCGGGGCTGAACTCGGGCAAGGTGGGCGCCATCCCTGGCTCGCCCGCCCTCTCCGAGGACGGCATCGCCTACTTTGCCACCTTGGGCGGCTGGGTGTACGCGATGGAGAACAGCGGCGAGCTGCGCTGGGAGCAGCAGATACCCACGCAGCAGGAGATCCGCTCCTCCCCGGCCATCGCCCCCAGCACCAGCCCCACCCCAGGGCGGCTCTACGTGGGAGGCATGGACGGCTACCTGTACGCCCTGGACGGCAACAGCGGCGCCCTGCTCACCGGCACCGGGTATGAGGGCTGGCCGGTCAACCTGAACGCGCCGATTGAGTCCTCGCCGGCGATCAAGGTGGGCGGCGCCCTGTACGTGGGCACCAATGTCACCAACGACGGGCTGACCGCCGGGCGGGTGGTGGCCATTGACGGCAATACCGGCGCCATCAAGTGGGCGATCACCCCCTCCGACGCCAAGATGAGCATCATCTCCAGCCCCGCCATCAGCGCGGTGAGCCCCACCGGGAGCGTGGGGGACGAGCCCATCTATGTGGGCAGTGACGACGGCCACCTGTACAAGATCGGCCAGACCGGGGCCGACCCGCCGCAGGTGCTGTGGCAGTACCCGGCGGCAGGAGCACCGGACCTGTGGATGGTGCGCTCCTCGCCGCTCCTGGCCTTCGGGTGGGCGCGGGACCGGCTTTATCTCACCAACGAGGGGCTGCTGTCGCTGACGGCGCCGGGCGGCTTCTCCCAGGATGCCCTCACAGGTACCGGCACCGGCTACCTGCAGTTCCGGGACAGCGGGCCCCTGCAGGGTACACTCTCCAGCCAGGCGCCCGTGGACGATACGAGCTGGCGTGACGAGTTCTCCCGGGGCACGCAGACCCTGCGCATCGGCACCTGGCATGCCGAGGTGTACGTGAGCAAGCTGGCGGCCGGCGACGTCAGGCAGCAGGGCTACCTCTGGTACCGCATCACCAAGAAGCGGGTAGGCAGCTACACCACCCTGCTGGCCTGGACCCGCCACGACCAGCTGCTGGATGCCGCGGATACGGCGGCGCACCTGCTGGCCTTTGAGACGCCCGAGGTGCGGGGCGGCACCTTCCGCGGGGATGAGCGCATCTACGTGGAGTTTGCCATCCAGCAGACGGTGGGTGGGCTGGACGTCAACGACGGCTGGCGGTTGAGCATGGATGCCACCCCTGCCTACGTGGAGACGGCGCCGGTGGGCGGCGAGCAGGTGTACTTCGGCGCGGGCGACGGCCGGGTGTACTGCCTGACCGCGGCCGGCAGCAAGCGCTGGGATTGGCCGGATTCCTCGCTGGGCCAATTGGCCCGGGCCAACTTCGTCTCCTCGCCGGCGGCCACCGAGGTGAGCCAGGACGAGAGCCTGTACCTGAGCAGCAGCCCAGGGGCAGTCGCTGGCACCGCCCAGCTCGCCCGGCTGGCGGGCACCTCGGCGAACTGGGCCACAGAGGCGGTGGCCGGCACCGCGGTGCCGGGGAAGCTCATCCAGCTGCGGCCGGTGCAGACCAACTCGGTGGTGGAGGATGCTCGGCCCAGTGATCTCACCACCTATGGCTGGATCAGCGAGGTGGACCGCAAGAGCCACTCCTGGGCGGCCGGCAAGTGGCGGATCAACCTGGTGCTGCAGGTCAACAGCACGCCCGCGCAGGCCAATCTCTGGTACCGGCTGAGCAAGGTGCGCATCCAGGGGAACACGCTCACCCGGGCCGCGCTGCTGCGGAATTGGACCCGACACGGCGACACGCCCATTTCGCCGCCGGCGCCAGCCACCGAGGTGCCGCTGGTGATCGAGACCCCCACCATGGGCCAGGTCTCCTGGGGCGACCACGAGTATCCCTACCTGGAGCTCTACCTGGAGACGGTAAGCGGGGCGGTGGAGGGCCTCACCTGGTCGCTGGAGGTGGACGTGGCGCAGGCGGCGGTGCATACCACCGGCACCACGGACGAGTCCATCCTCTATATCGGTGGCCTGGACTGGAACTACTACGCCATTGACGCCGTCGGCTCCAGCGGGCTGGTGGGCGGCGGCACCATTCTGCCTGGGCTGCCCTCGGCCGGCCCGGGGCTGCTGCGGATGGCCAAGAGCGCCAACCGCAACGTGGCGGGCAAGGGCGACATCATCACCTACACCATCCGCGTGCGCAACGACGCGCCACCCCTGGCGCGGGACGTCTCCATCGCCACCGGCCTGCAGGTACAGGACACGGTGCCGGTGGGCGCCGAGACCACCGACGACCCGCCTCAGGGACCGGGCACCATACTCACCTTCAACCTGGGCGACCTGCTCGCCGCCTGGTCCCGGCTGGTGCAGTGGCCAGCTCGCATTACCACCGATGGCATCGCCCCCAGCAACACCTCGGTAAAGGTGCAGGACACCAACCCGCTGCGCACCCAGGCGGTGCCCATCGCCGACCCGTCCGGTGGCGCCTCGCGCGTGAGCGGAGTGGTCACCATCACCACCACCCAGGCGCACATGTTCACGGTGGGCGAGGTGGTGGTGGTGAGCGGGGTGACTGGCGACTTGGGCAGCGACTTCAACGGCACCTTCACCATCACCGAGACGCCGACCGCTCGCAATTTCCGCTACAACCAGGCGGGCGATGCTGACACCGGCGGCGGCGGCACGGCGGCGCTGCAGGAGCAGGCGCCCAACCTCAACTTCGACTGGGGGCAGGCGCTCTTTGTGGACCTGAAGGGGCGGGGCCAGCCCGCCATTGTGGAGAACGAGGCCACTGCCACCGGCACCAGCGGTGTCACTCCCATCACCGGCCGCAGCAACAAGGCGCGGACCGAGGTGGGCTACGGCCATCGCTACAAGCTGACCTTCGTGTACACGCCGAACATCAATCCCAGCGCCTCGCCGGTGGCACCGGTGAACCAGCCGGTGACCATCACCACCGAGCTGCAGCTGTCTGCGACCAAGGCCTACCGGGGGGTGCGGGAAGAGGCGGTGGAGACCGAGCAGCCGCCCGATCGCACGGTGTTCAAGGTGGAGCTGAGCCCCCGGGGGCTGCCCTACAGCCCCAGCGCGGTGTCCATGACGGAGCCGCCGAACCGGCCTTGGCCGCCCTTCCACTGGCAGGTGCAGGCGCAGCAGATCAACGCCAAGGACGGCAAGGAGGACTGGTATCCGCGGCCGCCCGATCCGCCCTGGCAGCCCAGCGAGCGCTCGCACCCCAATGCCGGCGACCTGCGCATCAATGAGCCCCTGGCCATGCTCTGGCCCAATGCCAGCACCATGCCCCCCTGGCAGACCACCAAGCCGGGCCTGCATGCGGGCACCAGCAGCAGCGCCTGGGGGCACGATGCCACCACCGGCAATCCCGCCTTCGTGGTGCAAAACATCAGCATGTTCTCCATGTCCTCCGCCAGCGCCAGCCGGCCGGTGAATGTCTGTCGCTGGGACCCGGCACCCTTGGGGCGGGCGGTGCAGTTCCCCGGCGCCGTGGGCTACGTGTTTTATGACGAGAACAACCTGCCCGCCTGTGACCTCACCTTCCTGCCCCGGTACGCCAATGTAAGCCGGGGCCGGCTGGCCACCCCTTGGTTGTGGGCGGAGGTGCCGCGCTACCTCTCGGAGGGTGTGTACCGATCCACCGGGGCGGCCAGCCACCCGCTGCCGCCCATGGGGATCGTGCCTATCTACGTGGACCTCAACGGCAATCAAGCCTGGGACCCGGCGGAAACGCTGTCTGAGTACTGGCAGGAGGGGGGCGAGGCCGTCCGCCGCTTCTACACCCTGTCCGGCACCATCCTCTCCGAACCCCGGGTAGCCGCCCTGCAGGGCACTATGGACCTGAGCCGCCATCCCTACGGAGAGAGCGTGCCGGGGACGCTCACCATCTACAACGAGGGCAACACGCACCTGCTGGGCACGCCGCTGGCAGTGCAACTGGGGATGCCCCTGGGCAGCGTTGTCGGCCGCAGCGACCTGCCGCCGGAATGGCCCTCGCCGGAGGGGCGGCCCCTGGACTGGACGCTGTCGGGAACGCTGGGCATCCGCAAGACCCCGGTGGGGTCGTACTCCCCCCTGGGCGGCAGCCTGGTGGCGGACCCGGTGGCGATGGAAGACGGGCAGCCAGTGGGGCACTACCTGGGCCACGTGGGCGTGCAGGTGGTGGATACCGGCACCCTGCCGCCGACGGCCCTGAGCACCATCCTGGTGCCGCTGAAGGTGACGGTGGGGGAGCGGCGAGTGCTGCGCAACTTCACCGGGCAGGAAGCCGTGGGCATGGACATTTACCCCTATGCCTACTGGAACGGGCTGGATTCCCTGCGCCTCTACTGGTCGAGCAACCGCCGGGTGGACAACACCCAACCCGGGTCCAGGGATCCCGTTTACCTGTACGGCAACGTCTTCGACCGGGCCCACCTGAGCTGGGGCAATGACCAGCAGTATCCGGCTCCCGGCTCCGACCCCTTGGACGACCCGGACACGGTGGACACCCGCAAGCACTTGACGGCCAGCGAGGGGCTGGATGCGACGGGCAGGGAATGGCTGTTCTGGGGCGGGGTGAGCACCCGCACCAGCGGCGGCGCCGCGGGCTATGACCACCGCCTGCTCTGGACCGACTATACCGACACCTTCCAGAGCCCCAACCCGGTGACGGCGCCGGTGCCGCCTCCGCCCCCCTCGGTGCCGCCGCCGCGGCCGGGAGCGGCCTCCAGCAGCCTGCGCCTGCATCCCCGCCCCTTGCTGTTTGAGGTGACCCGGCTAAATGACGACGGCGCGCAGACCACGCGCAGCCTGCAGAGCGTCTTTGCCCAGGGCGAGGGGGACCGCTGGCGCTTGCTGACCAACTACCTGGAGACGCGCCCGGGCGGCCAGCCCGTGTATGCCGAGGCCGCCATCCCGCTGGGCAGCGACCTGGTGTCCGCACAGCAGCCGGCGGTGGTGCAAGGGCCACTGCAGGTCTCCGACTCCGGCCAGCAGGTCAGGTCGGACCTGGGGGTGCGCACCTATTACCTGCATGCCGAGCAGGCACGCAATGACCCGGAAGGCAGGAAGCGCCTGGACGGCTTCGGGCCGGACGCCCTGCTGCAGGGCGTGGCGGGCGATGGCCTGGTGGCCAGCTTTATCACCGAGCCCGGCGACCCCGGGGTGACCGCCGGCAGCGCCGATCCCACGCGCACCGCCTTCCCCTTTGGCAACTGGTGGTTCCAAGTGATGGCCAGCTCGGCCGGCAGCTCCAGCGCCAGCCTCCGCTTCAGGGTATACCAGGTGACGGCGCTGGGAGCCACCAACCTGGTGCTGGAAACCGCCCCCAGCGCCGGCCTGCCGGCAGGGGTGGCGATCGGCGGGTCGGGCGCCCAGCGGGCCACTAACATCGTCACCATCACCACCACCGCGCCGCACGGCCTGGTGCCGGGAGACCTGGTGGAGGTGAGCGGCGTGGCTGGGGCCACCGACTTCAACGGCACCTTCACCGTGCTGGCCACCCCCTCGGCCGATAGCTTCCGCTACGTCCAGGCGGCCGCGGACGGCACGGGCGGGGGCGGCCAGGCGGCGCTGATGGCCATGGTGGAGGTCGGCCACTCCCTGGCCTATGACCCCAGCCTGGCGCAGTGGGGTGCGGGCGACCGGCTGCTGGTGCAGGCATGGAGCAGCGGCGCCGGTTCAGCCAAGGTGTGGTTTGACGGGCTGGCGGGCAGCCGGGTGGTGGCGCCCGTGGGGGATAACCTGGCCGACGTCATCTTCTCCGGGCGTTCCCAGGCGCACGGCAACTACGACCTGTACTGGGCGCGCTACGACGCCCGCCAGATGGAGGACGAGGCCAGCAGCGGCCTATCCACCTTCCCCTACGTACGGGAGCAGGCCAGCCCGGTGGATGCCACGGGCAGGGTGTACCTGACCCGGCACCAGCAGTGGCTGGTGCGGGATGAGCAGGGGCACAACAGCTTCATCACGCTTTATGTTTACGACCGCTATGGCCCCAATGCCCAGGACTGGGGCTGGCTGCCGGTGAGAGGGATCCCCGGCCGCTATGACAAGGGCGCGGGTATCTACCCCATGACCGGCGCCTGGGAGCGCTGGGACGAGGCGCAGGGGGCGCTGGTGGCAGTCACCCGGCACCTGAATCTGAACCCCGACGCGGGCCGCATCGAATGGGATACGCCGCCCACCGGCCCAGTGGCGGTGGACTATGCGCCCCGCCTGCTGCGGCTCACCGACCATGCGGGCAATGATGCCGCCCCGGCCGCCTTCGTGGAGACCTACCGCTATCTGGACGACAGCGGGGCACGGCAGCCAGCCGGCTTCCGGCCTCGGCTGTGGGTGTTCTGGGTGCGCCACGGCGGCCCCGGGCTGGGCAGCAACCTGTACGGGAAGACCTACCGGCTCTCCAGCCAGCTCTGGTCGCCGGGCTGGGTAAGCGAGGAGCGGCCCAACAACCCCAGCAGCCGCTGGGACGCGGGCGAAACCCTGGTGCCCCTGGACCACGGGGCCAACGAGTTTGGCATTTCCGCCTGCAAGGACCCCCGGCTGGCCCAGGTGTGGCTGTTCTGGAGCAGCACCCGGGGCAAGCCGCCGGTGGCCGGTGCCCAGGGCCAGTATGACACCGACCTGTACTACCAGGTGATTGCGCCCCCCCTCACAGACTGAGCTGGCGCCGCAGCCTGGTAAGGAGGTAAGATTGCTTGTTAGGTACCAGGGGGTATGCTATAATGCCCCGGCAGGGAGATCGCCCAGGCGGGGCGAAGCATTAGTGGTCCGCGGACGTCAGGTGGAGAGGAACCTATGCCTGCCCCCCCACGACTGGTAAGGGACGCCACCGTGCTGGGCGTGGATATTGGCACCCAGCTGATCAAGGTCGCGGAAGTACGCACGATACGCGGCCAGGCGCAGTTGCTCAACATCGGTATTCGTCCCACTCCCCCCGAGGTGATCTCCAACGGCGTGATCATCAATCCCCAGGACCTGGGCAGCGCCCTCAACGGCCTGCTCAGCTCCCTGGGCATCAAGACCCGGCAGGCAGTGCTCTCCGTGGCCGGCCAGTCCTCCCTGGTGGTGCGCCCCATCGAGGTGCCCAAGATGAGCCGGGAAGAGCTGGCAGGCACCATGAACTGGGAGGTGGAGCGGCACATCCCCTTCGCGGTGAGCGAGGTGGTGATGGACTACCAGCCCCTGGTGGAGCAGGAGCTGCTGCCGGAGAGCCAGCAAAACATGGAGGTGCTGCTGGCGGTGGCGCAGGAGGATATGATCAACGCCTACCTGCAGACCATCGAGGTGGCTGGCCTGCGCCCCCTGGCGCTGGACATCGAGCCCCTGGCGGCGGCCCGGGCCCTGATTGACATTACCGCCGAGCAGTCCAACGCCTACCAGGAGACCATCGCCCAGGTGAACGTCGGGGCCACCGCCACCGACATCACCATCATCAAGGAAGGGCTGCTGGCCTTCACCCGCACCATCCCGCTGGCCGGTGACAGCCTCACCAACGCCATCAGCGAGGGCCTGGGGCGGGATGTAAACGAGGCGGAGCGGCTCAAGCGCGAGTTTGGCACCCTGCTGGTGGAGGGGGCGATCCCGGCTATGCCGGCGCCTGCCCCGGCCGCCCCGCCGACCTCCGCCCTGCAGACCCCGGAGATGCCCGGGCTGGGCGACCTGGACGCCACCCAGGTGCTCACCACCCCCGAGGAGGCGCAGCCGGAGCCGGCAGAGGCAGATAAGCCCGTCTTTGACCTCAGCTCGGAGATCGAGGACACGCGGCCGCCGCGGCAGCCGGCCCGGCAGATCTTTGACCTCTCGGCGGAGGAGGCGGAGGGGACGGCGGCCGAGACCGCCCCGGAGCCGGAAGCGGCGCCGGTCATGCCCGTGCCTGTGGGCCCCAGCCTTGAGGGCGACAGCATGGCACGCAAGGTGTACGAGGCCATGATGCCGGCGCTGACCGAGCTGGTGGGGGAGATCCGGCGCTCCATTGATTACTACCGCACCCGCTATCCCAACAGCACCGTGGACCGGGTGCTGCTGTTTGGGGGCACGGCACGGCTGGAGCATTTCGGGGAGTTCCTCTCCAATGAGCTGGCGATCCCGGTGGTGGTGGGAGACCCGTTTGCGAACATGTCCTTCCTGCCCCCGGGCTATTCTGAGCGCTATCTGAAGGAGATCGCCTGCCTGTTCCCCATTGCGGTGGGGCTGGGGCTGCGGGAGATGATGGAGTAGCGATGATCAAGATCAACCTTCTGCCTTCGCAGATCCTGGAACAGGGCAAGGTCAAGGCCTGGCTTTACGCCTCGGCGGCCGCGATAGTAGTGGCGGCGGTGGTGCTGCTGCTGGTGACGCTGCGGCTCAACTCGCAGCTCGCCGATGAGCAGGCACGCAAGGCCTACTGGGAGGCAGAGGCGGCCAAGGTGGGTACCGTGCAGGGGCTGGTGGCCAGGGTGAAAGGCGAAACCGGGCCTTTTATGGCCTGGAACGCCTTTTTTGACGCGGTGCCGGTACACAACAGCAAGATCGCGGAACTGCTGGAGGCGGCCTCGCGGTCTATCTACAAGGGAGTGCAGCTCAGCAGCCTCTCCATCGCCGGAGCCGCGGTGAACATGAACGGCGTGGCCGACAACCTGGATGAGGTGACCATCGCCTACACCAACCTGATGCAGTCGCCGGTGCTGCTGAAGGAGACGGTGACACTCAGCACCGTGGTGCCGCCCTGGATGCCCGGTCAGCCTACTAAGACTACCGCCCGGGGCCTGCCCTCCACCGGTGGGCAGGTGCCGGTGCAGTTGGCGGCGGTGCTCACCGCCGACTGGGCGGGCGTTTTCGTGCCGCCGGTGCCGCCAGCGGTGGGGGCCGCGGCCACGGGCGTGGCGCCCACGGTGCCGGGCGGCGCCTTCTCCGGCTTGAAGCTTGGCATGTGATAGGGGGCTAAGCATGGGGTTCTTGGGACGCATTAACCGCATGTACATCCTGATAGCCGCCGCGGTGCTGGTGGTGGGCATGGTGGTGGCGTTCGTGATGCTGGTGTTCCAGCCCCGCACCAACGAAATCAACACCACCCGGGAAGCACGCAACAAGGGCTTTGATGAAGCGGGCAAGATGCCCCTGCAGCTGATCGGCCTGGCGCAGGCGCAGGCCGAGTTTGAGGCCAACAAGTCGCGCTTTGAGGGCCAGATGGCCAAGCAGCCCAAGATCAGCACCGACCGCTACCAGGCCATGTTCGACCTGTGGAAGGAATACGGGGTGAACTTCGGGCCGGCGGTGACCGGGTTTGTGCGCAGCACCGGCAATGAGCCCTTGGGCATCATGGTGCCCAACCCGCCCCAGCAGCCCCTGGACCCCACGCCTTACTTGATGGTGCAGGCGGGCGGCTTTGGCATCAAGAGCAAGAGCTTCCCCGCGGTGCTCAAGTTCATGCGCGTGCTCGCCCAGTGCCCGCGGCTGGCGGTGATCACGGGCGGTGTCACCATCAGCGGCCAGACGCCGGACCTCACCGCCCTCTTCCCGGTGACCTTTTACGTCATCACCGAGTTCGCCCGACCGGCACCAGGGCAGGCGATGGCCGTCGGGCCTGCCCCGACGGCACCGACCTCGGGGCCGACACTGAAGGGCCTGAAGATCTGGTAGACGGGGGCCAGCATGGAGCCTAAACAGAAAAAGTGGCTGCTGATCGCAGTGAGCCTGGCACTGGTGGTAGCCGTGCTGCTGTTCGTCTTGCTGTCTGCCGGCAAGGGGAAGGGGGAGACTGCTGCCCCGCCGCCTCCCGCGCCCACCGCGATGGCCGCGGTCCCGGCTCCCCCCGCGCCCACGCCGCCAGCAGCAGAGGCCCCGGCGCCCAAACCCGCTGCCCCCAAGCCGCCTGGCTACCGCCAGGATCCTTTTGTCCCCCTGCATCCCGTGCCCCGGGGGCCGGATGTCGCCCAGCGGGAGGTGCCGGTGGTGCTCACCTGGGGGCCGCCGGCGGTGCAGGTGAAGCGGCTGCCGCCCGGCAGCATGGCCAGCCTCATTACCCCCATCGGGACCACACCCCTGGAAACGCCCAAGCGGCTGGTGGGGGTGATGTTTGACGGGCGGGCTTTCGCCATCCTGGATGTGGGCGGCACCAGCCTGGTAGTGAAGCCTGGCGACAGCTTCGAGGGGGTGAAGGTGCGGGCCATCGGGCGGGATTCGGTTACCATCGTGGGCGACGACCAGAAGGAGGAGGTGCTCACCCTTTCCGGGGCGCCGGCAGGGAGCGAGCGGCCGGCTGGGCTGTCTCCCGGGCCCGGGCTGGGAGGGGCGGCCTTTCCGCTGCCCATGGCGCCGATCCCGGGGCTTTCCTACTGACCTGCCAGTTGCCCACCGGGGGGCTGGTGCCCAGCCGGTGGCAGCTTTGAAGAAGTAGCTGCTTGTGGTATAATTCAGCCATAGGCCGGGGGGCCGGCCGAGGAGGATCTCGCGATGCGTACGATATTGGCAGTAGTGGTCGGGTTATTGCTGTTGTCATCGGCTGCCTGGGGGCAGCTCGGGGGCACGGCTCCCCTGAACCTGGAGCTGCGGGATGCCGATATCAACAGCGCGCTTACCCTGCTCTTCAAGGACTCGGGCAAGAGCTATGTAGCAGAGCAAGGGGTGCAGGGAAGCAAGGTCACCATCAAGCTCATTGACGCCAGTTGGGACCAGGCGCTGCGCCTGGTGTTGGATGCCGCCAGCCTCACTTACACCAAGGACGACAGCGGTATCTACCACATCAAGGCCAGAATCTCTCCCACCACCGCCACAGGCAATATCGCTCCGGAACTCTCCACTCCTGCGGCCCCCAGCACCCCTGCTGCCACTGTGAGCAGCAGCACGGCCAAGGGCAACTACGCGCTAATCAAGTTGTCGCATATTGACCCGGTGCTGCTGGCCATGATGTTCGGGGGCACAGTGGTAGGCTATGGGGGCATGTACGGTGGCAATCAGGGCATGTACGGCAATCAGTACGGCGGCAATCAGTACGGCAATCAGGGCATGTACGGCAATCAGTACGGCGGCAATCAGTACGGCAATCAGGGCATGTACGGCAATCAGGGCATGTACGGCAATCAGGGCATGTACGGCAATCAGTACGGCGGCAATCAGTATGGCGGCAACCCGTACGGCGGTGTCACGGGGTACACGGGCAGCGCGATTGGTACCGGGGGTTACAACCCGGGGTATAGCGGCCTGCGCTTTTAGCCGGGCGGGGTAGTGCGCCTGGCGCGGTGGGAGGTAAGTTGATGAGGTCTCTTCTGCAGGACGTCTCCGTCCAGCCCCTGGTGCTGGTATTCCTGGTGCTCCTGGTGATGATGCCCTTCGCGCTGGCGGAAACGGAAACCAGCCCACCCATCACCGTCACCTTCAACAACGCCTTGGTGGCAGACATCATCCGCCACATCGTGGTGCAGATTGAGGGGGCGGAGCTGGTCACCGATGATATCAGCGGCACCCTCTCCGTGCTGTACCTGGTGGACAAGCAACCCGAGGAAGCCCTGGACCTGATCTGCAAGCAGCAGGGCCTCAACTGGTGGAAAGAGGGCAAGGTCTATTTCGTGAGCTCCCACCCACGGCAGGCTACCGAGGCTCCTACCGAGCAGCCGGCCAAGGCTGCGGCTGGCCCCGCCACCCGGGTGGAATACATCGAGCTCAAGTACGCCAACCCTTCAGATATCTCGTGGCTGTTTGGCGGCTGCAGGGAGCCGGCCACCCCGGGCTTTGCCGACGCCACGCTGGGTACCAGGAAAGCCGTAACCCCCTCCCCCACCGGCCTGGTGATGTCGCAGCGCGAGGTGCGCAGCCCCTTTGACGAGATGAACCAGCTCGCCTTCCCGGGTACCACGGTGCTGCCGACGCCCATTCCCGGTGCCATCGCGCCCGCGCCCACCATGCCCACTGGGCCTACCACCCCCACCGCCGCCCGTGAGATCACTGGGCCGCTGGCCCAGCTGCTGCCGGAGGGGCTGAGCAGGCCGGTGGCTATCCCCTTCCTGAACGCGGTGATCGTGCAGGGGCCGGAGGAGGCGATCCGGCAGTTTCGACTGTTGGTGGCCCTGCTGGACGTCAAGGTCAAGCAGGTGATGATCGAGGCCAACTTCGTCAATGTCAGCACCCGGGAGATCTACAAGTTTGGACTGGACTGGAGTGCGGTATCGCCCAACCTGGAGGTGACCGTCAGCGGTCTGAATACCGGCGGCAGCCTGGTGGTCAACTACGCCCGGGGCAATGTGCAGGCGGTAATGCAGGCGGTGATCGAAACTGGCCGGGGCAAGGTGGTGTCGGCGCCTAAGGTGACCACCATGAACAACCTGCCCGCCAGCCTCTTCGTCACCACCAGCTACCCCTACTTCACCCAGACCAGCGTGGTGCAGCCGGGCCTGACCGGCGGCCAGGTGATCGCCGGGTCGTCGCTGAGTACGGTGGCCCTCACCAGCGGCTTGACTGTCACCCCCAAGATCAACGAGGACCGCTCTATCACCGCCACCATGGTGCCCCAGATCAGCGTGGTGCTGGACACCATCACCGGGCCGGGCGGCTCCACCATCCCCATCGTGGAAAGCCGCAATATCACCACCACGCTCACGGTACAGGACGGCGAGACTATTGTCATGGGCGGCTTTGTGCAGGACACCATCAACCGCAGCAGCACCCGCATCCCCCTGCTGTCCGACATCCCCCTGCTCGGGCGGCTCTTCCGCTCGCGCAACGACACTGTCAGCGAGTCGGAGCTGCTGATCTTCATGACCGCCCACATTGTGCCTGACTCCACTCCCGGGATACTGACCGCCGGTGAGCCAGTGCCGTAGTCGTGGTAGAATAGGTCCAAGCGGATTCTCGGAAGCGGCACTACCTGGTGCCGTTTCCGCTTTTAGGAGTGGACATGCTGCGCTACCTGACGGCAGGTGAGTCTCATGGCCAGGCCCTGGTGGGGATCCTGGAGGGCATGCCCGCCGGGCTCGCCCTGCGCCAGGAGCACATAGACCGCCAGCTGCGCCGGCGCCAGCTCGGCTATGGCCGGGGCGGCCGCATGGCCATCGAGGCGGACCAGGCCGCCCTCCTCTCCGGCGTGCGGCACGGGCGCACCCTGGGCAGCCCCATTGCCCTGCTGGTGGAGAACCGGGACTGGGAGCACTGGCGCCAGGTGATGGCGGTCGAAGCCGGCCAGGCGCCGCCGGTTACCCTGCCCCGGCCCGGCCATGCTGACTTCGCCGGGGCCATTAAGTACGGCCAGGTGGATATCCGCAACGTGCTGGAGCGGGCGAGCGCCCGGGAAACTGCCGTCCGGGTAGCCCTGGGGGCGGTGGCGCGGCAGCTGCTGGAGGAGTTCGGCATTACCCTGGGGAGCGTGGTCACCGCCATCGGGCTGGTGGCGGCGCCTCCGCCCGAGCATTCACCTCAGCAATGGGAGCAGGCGGATCAGTCTCCCGTGCGCTGCCTGCACCTGCCGGCCAGCCGGCGCATGATGGCGGCCATTGACAAGGCCCGGGAGGCAGGAGACAGCCTGGGCGGGGTGTTTGAGGTCTGTGCCCTGGGGGTGCCGGTGGGGCTGGGCAGTCACGTGCACTGGGACCGGCGGTTGGACGGGCGGCTGGCGGGAGCGGTGATGGCCATTCCCGCCATCAAGGGGGTGGAGATCGGCCTGGGGTTTGCCGGCTGCCAGCGGCCGGGCTCGCAGTTTCACGACGGTTTTGCCCCCGGCGGCGGCCGCCTGAGCAACCATGCCGGCGGCTTGGAGGGCGGCATCAGCAACGGCCAGCCCCTCCTGCTGCGGGCGGCCATGAAGCCCATTCCCACCCTCACCTCGCCCCTGCCCTCTGTGGACCTGGCCACCGGGGAGGCGCGTCCGGCCCACGCCGAGCGCTCCGACGTGTGCGCGGTGCCCGCCGCCGCGGTGGTGGCGGAGGCGGTGGTGGCCCTGGAGCTGGCGGCCGCGCTCACGGAGCGCCTGGGAGGCGACAGCCTGGAGCAGATGCAGGCCCATTACCGCCAGCTTTACGGGGGGGAGGCCCGGCGGTGAGCCACCTGGCACTGATCGGCTTCATGGGCACGGGCAAGAGCGCGGTGGGCACCCTGCTGGCTCACCGCCTGGGCCGCGAGTTCGTGGACGCCGACAACGAGATCGCCCGCCAGGCCGGGATGCCCATCAGCGATATCTTTGCCCGGCAGGGCGAGCCCGCCTTCCGCCGCCTGGAGGCGCAGGTGCTGCGCTCCCTGCTGGCATGCCGCACTGGCCTGGTGCTCGCCACCGGCGGGGGCGCCGTGGGCCATGACGACACCCTGGCCCTGCTCGCCGCGCATGCCTACACCATTTGCCTCACCGCCAGCCCGCAGCGCATCCTGGAGCGTACGGCTGGCACCCCCCGCCCCATGCTCGAGGGCTATGCCGACCGGGCGGGGCGGGTGGCGGCGCTGATGCGCCAGCGCCAGCCCCGCTATGACCGGGCGGATGCCGTCCTGGATACCAGCGACCTCACCCCCGAGCAGGCGGCGGAGGCAGCCCTGCGGCTGTGGCAGGCGGTGCCGGTGCATCTGGGCGAGCGCAGCTACCAGGTGCAGGTGGGCTGTGACCTGCTGGCCGATCCCCGCTGGTACCCGCAGGCCAGCTCCTACCGGGTGGTGACCAACCCCGCGGTGGGCCGCCGCTATGCGGCCCAGGTGGTGCGAGCCCTGGCGGACCGGGGGCGGCCGGTGGCGGTGGACCTGGTGCCGGCGGGAGAGCGCACCAAGAACCTGCGCCAGGCCTCCTCCCTGTGGCGGCGCTGGCTGGAGGGCGGCCTGGACCGGGGCGGCCTGGTGGTGGCGCTGGGAGGCGGAGTGGTGGGCGACCTGGCCGGATTCTGCGCCGCCACCTACATGCGGGGCGTCGCCGTGGTGCAGGCGCCGACCACCCTGCTGGCCCAGGTGGACGCCGCGGTGGGGGGAAAGACCGCCATTGACCTGGCCGGGGTGAAGAATATCGTGGGCGCCTTCCACCAGCCGGAGGTGGTGCTGGCCGATATCCGGACCCTGGCCAGCTTGCCGGCGCGGGAGCTGCGCTGCGGACTGGCGGAGGTGGTAAAGCACGCCTTACTGGGCGACGAGCCCCTGTTCTGCTGCCTGGAGGCGCGCATGGAGCAGGCGGTGGCCAGGGAGGGCTCCGTGCTGGCGCACCTGGTGCGCCGCTCCTGCGTGCTGAAGGCGGGGGTGGTGGCCAGGGACGAGCGGGAGGCGGGACCGCGAGCGGCTTTGAACCTGGGGCACACCTTTGGCCACGGCCTGGAGAGCGTGGCCGGGCTGCGGCGGCTGCGCCACGGGGAGGCGGTGGCGCTGGGGATAGTGGCCGCCTGCCATGCCGCCCAAGCGCGGGGCATGCTCAGCCGGGAGCAGGCCGGCCGGGTAGCCGACCTGCTGGCCCGGGCCGGCCTGCCCCGGCGCGGCAGCGGCGTGGAGCCGGCACAGGCGCTGGCGGTGATGCGCCAGGACAAGAAGGCGCGGGCAGGCAAGCTGCAGTTCGTGCTTCCCACCGGCATCGGTGCGGTGCAGGTGGGAGTGGAGCTGCCGGAGCAACTGGTGCTGCAGGCCCTGGCCCAGGTGCGATAGGGGGAGCGAGCGATGGTTTATGATTTCCATACTCACAGCGTGCTCAGCGACGGCGTGCTGCTGCCCACGGAGCTGGTGCGGCGGGCGTGGGTGAACGGCTACGCCGCCATCGGCATCGCCGACCACGCCAGCGCCGGCAACATGGAGGGCATCGTCTCCGTCCTGCTCAAGGAGTCGCGCCTGGTCGCCCGCTATTGGGACATCCGCCTGGTGGTGGGGGTGGAGCTTACCCACGTGCCGCCGGAAAGCATCGAGGAGCTCTCCACAGAGGCTAAGCTGATGGGGGCGGAGCTGGTGGTGGTACACGGCGAAACGCCGGTGGAGCCAGTGCTTCCGGGCACTAACCTGGCGGCGGTGGTGGCCCCCAGCGTGGACATCCTGGCCCACCCCGGCCTGATCACCCTGGAGGCGGCCCGGCTGGCGGCCCAGCACCAGGTCTTCCTGGAGATTACCACCCGGCAGGGCCACTGCCTCACCAACGGGCACGTGGTGCGCACCGGGCGCCTGGCGGGGGCCAGCTTCCTGCTCAATACGGATACCCATACCCCCGATAACTTGCTCACCGAGGAGTTTGCCGGGATGGCGGCCGCCGGGGCCGGCCTGGAGGCGGACGAGATCGCGCAGGCCCTGGTGGTCAACCCACAGGCCTTGCTCGC
>Ga0315294_10000621_pt1 | contig 38413 bp, 27 predicted proteins | sample YL17G13_40_MG_FD_203626 | JGI IMG/M metagenome (GOLD analysis project Ga0315294, IMG submission 203626) | Sediment microbial communities from Yellowstone Lake, YNP, Wyoming, USA - YL17G13_40 | ecosystem: Environmental > Aquatic > Freshwater > Lake > Sediment | place: USA: Wyoming | collected...
TTGAAAATAGCAAAATTGCGGTCAGAAAAAATTTTTTAAGCATAAATATCTATTGATTTTTTTCAAGTATAAAAGTGCTAACGGCCTACAAACTCCAGCTGGGTGTAAGATGTTTTTCCTGTGCTGCTGTCTGTTATTTGTATGGCAGCTGTGTATTTTGTACCGGAAGTAAGGCATGTTGCAAAACCAATAGACCAGTAGCCGTTTGAGAACGACTCCTGTTTCCCATCTCCAGTTTCTCTTATCGTAACCTTAACCGTTCCACTGGAGATTGTCTGGCCTGTGGAATAATCAAATGCATATCCGCTTAGCCCTATGGTTTTTTCTGCGCATGTAGCAATGGAGGTAATGCTGAACGTGTCGTTACAATAACCGTTCGCACCTTCGTAGCTTGTCGTGACGTTTGCAACATATGTTCCTGCTGCCAGCGAGCCAAACTCTGCAAAATACTTGCCTTCAGAGCTGCTCGTTATACCTTGCGATGTTTGCAAAACGCCATTCTTCCTTATTTCAACTATTACGCTCGATGAAAGAGGCGTCCCTCCCTGGTCGCTTACATTTCCAACGACAAGCACGGCAGCATCGGCTGAATACGGCCCGCCAGCTTCACAGCTTATTATCACATTGGCAACCCTTACTGTCAGTATATAACTATCCGAGGTGGCAGAGGTGTAGTTTTCATTCCCGGTAGTGTTTGCCTTTATGAGATACCTGTCCAGCCCCAATACAGTTGTGTTTGTATAATTGGTAACAGTTCCTGTTCCAGAGGCGATGCTTTGCAGCGAGCCGGTGAAGTTTGCATAGATTGTTGTCTGCATTGTTGTTACATTAGAGAAGGCTTTGATCTCTGCAATCTGATTGAGCAGATAATCTTTGTTGGCGGAAGTGCCGTTTAACTGAAGTGTTGTGAGCTGCGCGCCTATATCTACTGTTAAAAACCTTGTAACAGAGTTTGTATAGTTCGTTCCAACCAGTTCTGCAGTATAGTTGTAGACCTTTCCCGCTGTTAACCTGTTTATTTCCGTAGCAGAGTTAGAACCTATAGTTATATTTGTCCCGTTCCTCCACAATGTCAAGGCAGAATCTTCTATCGAGCCCCATGCTGTGGCGTTGATAACAGCAGGATATGTTATGGTTTTGTTGCTCTGCGTTCCGTTGAGAGCAAGATAAACTGCAGCAGAGGCCTTGTTCGTGCATATGGTGTATGATTCGTTATTGTTGGTATAGTTCCATTCCTCTTTATCAGGCGGGTCGATTATTTTCGTAGAGACGTTGAATGTGTGGCAACCAGCTAATGCTGTGAAGTTGCAGTAGGTCCATGATTCATTTCTTGGCGGCGCCGGCCCTAGAACGTCTGTATAGTTTGTTGAGACTAGTACGTTATCTAAATAACAATCAACTTGTACAGCATCATTCCCACCACCTGTTGAGGCATTCCCTTGATTGCCTACTGACACGTTTACAATTACAAAATCATTATGATTCAAAGCAGTTGTGTTGTTTAGTGTTATGCCAATCACAAAAACATCCGGCTTTGCTTGACCGCTGCCTGCATCTATCCTCCATCCTGCTCCAGCCCGCATATTGAATGTTATGTCATGCCTCTCATCAACATAAGGACAGCTTTCAGGCCTGTTGCTTGATATCACAAAGTCGTCTATGTAGAATGTTGCACCAGATGTAGTTGAAGAATTGCCTATGGCTATGTTTGTTATTTGTGGTCCATAGCCTGCAAGGTTTATTGTAACATTATGCCAGGCATTGTCTGCAACGAAGCCTGGTATGTTGTACCAACTGCTACCTATTTTATATTTCATCACACCACTGGTTGCTTTGTATGCAAAGGACATGTATGGGTATGATGCTGTAGATACAGATGGCGCTACATAACCGGGTGTGAAGTTTGCCACAAGGTTTGTGTTGTTCGATAGCATCAATGAGCTCATGCCTGAATATGATGTTGTGTTTGTTGTACCCAGAACCATAGCAGATCCGCCAGCAGGTATCCAGCCGCCTGCTCCATACTCAAAGTCTGAGAAGTATTTTGTGTTGAACTGCACGCTGCCTACTGTTATGTTACAATTCGTGCATTCTCCTGCTGCTTCGCTTGATACGAAGAAATTATCTATCCACACATCTCCACTCTGGCTGACGAATTCAATTCTTTCTACCTTGGAATTCTGAAGGCCGTAGCTTGACAGGCTTATGTGTCTGTTAGTCCATGTTGTTGGGCTAGCACTTATCTGTATTTCCGTCGTATTGCAGCTCGTATAATAATTATCCTGCAACTTGCGCGACATTATTCTCAGAGTGAATGTCTGAGGGCTGGAGAATACTGTCTTGTAGGCAAAATCTATATAGTTGTAATCTTGGCCAAAGTAACCGAATGACTTTGTCACAGTTATGCTGGTAGGAACTTTCAATGAATATGCACTGAAATATCCTTGGTACTGTTGCTGGCCACCGTACCATTCGCTTATCTGGTATGGTTTTTCAAAGTCTGCTTCATAGAAAGTTTTAGCAGCAGCACCCATCTCATTTGTAACAGCAAAGTCGTCTATGTAAAATCTCTGGCCTGCCACTCCTGAATCGCTGCCAAACTTTATCTGCGTGATCTGATGGTTGCATGGGCTTGAGCACTGCGTTATGTTATCCAAATCCCTGTCCATGCTTATGGTTGCAGTATGCCACATTTCATCTGCCTTGAATCCTGGTATGATAAAGTCACCTTGCGAGGCTGTGCCGTTGTATGTATACCATATATTATCTGCGAACACCTTCATGTCCATCTTCGATGTGGCTGGAACCTTGTATGAGAAGCCGATAAATTTGTATGATTTAGTGTTGTAATTCACATTTTTAGCAGCATAACCACTAGCCGTACCGCTTGTACAGATGCAGTCACCGAATGAATGATATCTGTAAGGCGTTGCAGTGCTGTTCCAAGGCTCCCTATACGGTGAGCTGCTGTATGGCACAAATGTTCCGCTGCCACCGCAGCACATGTTGCAATTGTTCGCAAAGGAGGTGTTTGCCTCTGCACGTGCAGCATCATCCTGTCCATTATCACTAAACCAACCGCTCGAACAGCCCGAGGAGTTTGTATAGTTTGAAGGTGGTGCGCATAGGTTTTGTACCTCCCAATTCTCACATCGCGCCTTGCTTCCAGAAGAACTACTGCCAACGTATTCCACCTTTAGCGAGTAGCCTGCTGTGGAAGAACCGCTGTAGCTGTCGCTTGGATACGGATAGGCATTAGTACCACCCTCTGCCTGCCAACCACCATAACCGAATTCAAAGTCATCAAAATACAATTTACTAAAGCTGCTTGTCATACCTCCATACATCTCTTGATACGAGCTGCCGTGCATTGCTGTATCCGCTAAAGCTGGAGAGCATTTCAATGATACCTTCTTTGTTGTGAAGGTATAGTTGCTGCCTGTATCTGTTATGCCAGCTGTATCAGTTACATTCCAAAGATTGCACATATTTGTATCCCAGTTAAACTCCAAACAACGCAAGAACTTGTTTGGCTGGCCCATGCGTGTGCGGTTGAACGGTACTTTGATGTTATAACTACTGTAGTTCAGCAGCGTGTCGTTGATAAAGAATATGTATGACAGACTACCTGTTATTGGATTGGGCCCTGTATAGTTTTCACCAGCTATTATCCTTATTGGCACTATGCCGCTTGCTGTTGTGTTCGGCGTGACATTGTAAAGCATTACTTGCATCATTCCCATGCTCGTTGGCACTTCAAACCTTATGTCCCTGCCTTCTAACATATCCTTTTTGGTGAATGTGTATGAAACCGTAGGTTCTGTGTCGGAGGTTATGCTGTATTTCTTTTGATAGGCAAAGTCTGTATAAGATTTTCCTGCATCCATGACAAAGAATTTGACGCTTGAAAGCTGTTGCAGAGGTGAAGAGGCAGAGGTTATGTTGAATGTCAGCTTTACACCGATAGAAATGTAATGCATTGCACTGTTTCCAGTATAGTTTTCATCCCCCTCAAAGTAGCCTGTGACATTGTATGTTGCAGAGTTATAGTTGAGTGTTTTCAAATCTGCGAAAGGTGAGGGGCCAGATTCTACAAACCATCCAGTGAAGTTTGTAGCAAGCTTGGCAGTCTTGCCTGCAACACTCAATACAGTTGTCATATTGGCAACATCGCCATAAGCATACGTTGCATCAAGATTTGTTCCGTTCAGCAGCAGGCTTGCTGTTGTGGATGCCTTGTTCACCACAAAATTATTATTAATGCTGCTCGCTGCAGAATAGTTTTGTGAAGCAAGATAGTAACAGCTGTAATTCCACAACCCGCCTCCTATGGAGTCATTATACACAAGCTGCGTCGCATTACTGCTAGTCTCTTTCACCATTGTATTATTTCTATAAATCTGCAATATCGACGGCTCTCTATTCACATCACACTGTATTCCAAGATTAATTCCAGGAACATATGTTTGACTGGATGTTTTATCAAATGTAACAGTAACAGTCGGAACTACACCACTCGTAATCGTCAGCGTATGTGTCTGCCCTGTTGTATTGACAGTGTAGTTAGCAGTCTCACTGCTGTTAGCACGATACACATAATTACCAACAGGCAGCTGTGTTGTCTCACTAGTTCCTTTACTCACATCATCTCTCCACAGCGAACATGACGGTCCGCTACCACCATCCACTTGAGTCAGATTACATGTAACACTAGTCACAGTCGGATACTGATAGCTCCAACTATCAGTATCATTGACAAAGAGATCCGGCTGTACAGTTCCTTTATTCACCAGAACATAGAACATCAATCCACTTGTATTACTAGTATAATTCTGATTACCAGTTATGTTAACCTTGTAAGCATACGTTCCATTTCCAAGTAAAATATTCTCCTGCGCACCTGCTATTGCTGACCCAGTGCCTCTGTATAGATTAACAGTACCACTACCAGAATAGATCGCTTCTCCAGTTGCATTGATTATAGAAGGATATACATATGTTCTGTTAGCATTAGCAATTCCGTTGAAGTAAAGGTTTACAGGATTGGTTGTATTCTCTGAGATAACTAAGACCAATGATGTTGTGTTTGCTGGGTAGCCTCCTGAAGCTGAAACATTGCATGTGTACAAGTAAGCTGCAGCTCCGAGAGTGATTGCTGTGTTGTTTTCTGTTGCAAGTGAATCGTTTTTATATAGATTTGCTGAGTTGTAGGTTGACAGGCATGTCACATTAGTGGCAGTCGGATAGGTTACATTGCCCGGAGAGATTGTTAAAGTTACCGGATTGCTTGACGGATTGACTGTCACGTAATAAATTGCTCCTGTATTGTTAGCAGTATAGTTCTGGTTGCCAGTGGTGTTGCCTGTGAAAGAATGAACACCGATAGATAAAATGGTTGTATTTGGATTGCTAATTAAAGAATTATCTTGATATAGAGAGACAGTGCCAGCATTAGAATTAACCATAGTAGCATTAGCTGTTGTTTGCCCACCTAGGGATGTTGTAATATTCTGGTTCTTGTAAGTGCCAGTAGAATTTATAAAATAGATATCTATTGGATTCATTCCTTTGTTCATGTAGACGTAGTAAGTTATCGATGAAGCAGAATAATTCTGCGCATAATAACTAACAGTAAAATTCCAAGTAGCATTTCCCAACGGTTGAATGCTACTGACACTGCTAGCATTCCCAAGATTCGTTCCATTCCTCCACAGTACAACCGTCCCTTCACTCGGTCCAGTAAAGTATGCTGTCGCATTGACAACAGCAGGATAAGTATAAACAGCATTGCTATTAGCAGTTCCATTAAATGCCAAATACAATGTTGGTGCTACACCACTCGTAATCGTCAGCGTATGCGTCTGTCCACTAGCATTGACAGTGTAGTTAGCAGTTTCACTGCTGTTAGCTCTGTAAATGTAATTGCCAACAGGCAATTGTGTTGTCTCACTCGTTCCTTTGCTAACATCATCCCTCCACAGCGAACATGACGGTCCGCTACCACCATCCACTTGTGTCAGGTTGCAGGTAACACTAGTCACAACCGGATATTGATAGCTCCACGTATCAGTGCCGTTGACAAACAGATCAGGCTGTACAGCTCCTTTACTGACAAAGACATAGTATGTCAGTCCAGTTGCATTACTGCTATAGTTTGCATTACCAGTTATGTTAACCTTGTAGACATACGTTCCATTACCTAGTAAAATGTTTTCGGATTGTGGTGATGTACCAGAAGCTTTCTGCGTTTCATTTCTGTACAAAAAGATTGTTCCGCTGCTTGAGTATAAAGCAACAGCAGTTGCATTCACTGCTTGCGGATATGTATACGTCCTGTTGGCATTAGCCGTGCCGTTGAAGTATAGGTTAACCGGATTCGTATTATTCTGATTCACGTTTATCGATTTTGTAGTTATGCTCACATTGGCCGTATAGTTCGTCCCACTGCTTGCATTAAGCACATACAGGTAGTTGGCTGCACCCAACTGCGTCGTATCAGCTGAAGGAGCAGAACCTGTCTGTTGGCTAACCAATGTGTTGTTCCTATAGAAATAATAGTTTGTATCACTGTCTCCACCATTACTTTCAGACGGAATAACATTCACAGCAGTCGGATACATTACATCCGAACCAGATATGGAGCCAGCTAACACACCCTTAACCATATACACATAGTACGTTATTGATGAAACACTATAGTTCTGCGCATAGTATGACACAGTAAAGTTCCAAGTCGCATTACCCAATGGCTGTATTGATGAAACTGTTGTCGCATTTCCTAAATTAGTTCCATTTCTCCATAATACAACAGTCCCTTCACTTGGTCCAGTAAAGTATGCTGTCGCATTAACTGCTTGAGGATATGTGTATGTTCTGTCAGCATTGGCTGTTCCATTGAATGCCAGATACAATATCGGTGCTGCACCACTCGTAATCGTCAGCGTATGCGTCTGCCCTGTTGCATTGACAGTATAGTTTGTTGTTCCTGAAGCATTAGCTCTATAAACGTAATTACCAACAGGCAGCTGTGTTGTCTCACTAGTTCCTTTACTGACATCATCCCTCCACAGCGAACAGGATGGGCCACTACCACCATCCACCTGAGTCAGATTACATACAACGTTAGTCACAACCGGATATTGGTAGCTCCACGTGTCAGTTCCGTTGACAAACAGATCAGGTTGTACAGTTCCCTTATTAACAAGAACATAGAATGTCGTTCCCGTATAATTGGAAGTATAATTCTGATTACCAGTTATATTAACCTTGTAGGCATACGTTCCATTGCCTAACAAAATATTTTCTTGCGCACCTGCTATCGCTGAACCGCTTCCTCTGTATAGATTGACAGTTCCGCTGTTGGAATAAACAGCCGCACCTGTCGCATTCACTGCTTGTGGATATGTATACGTTCTGTTAGCATTAGCCGTGCCGTTGAAATATAGGTTAACAGGATTGGTCGTATTCTGATTCACGTTTATCGATTTTGTAGCTATACTAGTATTGGTAGTATAGTTCGTCCCACCAGTCGCATTAAGTACATACTGATAATTTGCTGCACCCAACTGTGCAGTATCAGCGGAAGGAACAGAACCAGTAGACTGGCTAACCAATGTGTTGTTCCTATAGAAATAATAGTTTGTATCACTGTCTCCACCATTACTTTCAGACGGAATAACATTCACAGCAGTCGGGTACATTACATCCGAACCAGATATGGAGCCAGCTAACACACCCTTAACCATATACACATAGTACGTTATTGATGAAACACTATAGTTCTGCGCATAGTATGACACAGTAAAGTTCCAAGTAGCATTACCTAATGATTGTATTGAACTAACTGTTGTCGCATTTCCTAAATTAGTCCCATTTCTCCACAACACTACAGTCCCTTCACTCGGCCCAGTAAAGTAAGCAGTAGCATTAACAGCTTGCGGATAGGTATAAACAGCATTAGCATTGACAGTCCCATTGAATGCCAGATACAATGTTGGTGCTGCACCACTCGTAATCGTCAACGTATGCGTCTGCCCTGTTTCATTAACAGTATAGTTGGTAGTCTCACTGCTGTTAGCACGATACACATAACTTCCTACTGGCAGTTGTGTTGTTTCACTAGTGCCTTTACTCACATCATCCCTCCACAGCGAGCAAGATGGGCCGCTTCCACCATCCACCTGTGTCAGGTTGCAGGTAACACTAGTCACAACAGGATACTGGTAGCTCCACGTATCAGTTCCATTGACAAACAGGTCCGGTTGAACAGTTCCTTTTGTAATGTTTAATGGTAGCAACAAAGCAGCCTGCGTATAGTTTGCATTGCCGGAAGTGTTAGCCAAGTAATAATAGTAATTAGCTCCAAGCGTTTGCGTATCTGGTGATGAAACAGATGTAGTGTTTCTGTACAAGTTTGTTGTTATCTGGCCGTTTGTATTATCTGACTTGCTGAAGGATGTCTGTGTCGGATACTGCACACGAGATTCATACAATTCTTTTATCTCATCAGATGTCAAGCTTCTGTTCCAGATTTGGGCTTCGTCAATTGTTCCGTTGAATCTACTTTGTGAATTTGTATTAGCACCAATCCTAAGATAACTATCAGAATTAAACATATCACCTGAGTTTTCTGCATCAGCTTGTTGAATACCATTCACATACAATTTCATATTGTAACTTGAATCCAATGTTACAACAACTTGATACCATACATCTGTAATTACAGGAGAATCTGAATATACATCATGGTAACCGCTACCAGAGTCAACTACATAAAACGTTAATTTATTAGCTACACTCGTTGAAGAATTAGTTATACGAACCCACCATGAATTATAGGGTGTATCTGAATGTTTCTTACTCAAAATATTTTCGTGCTCATTCTTATCGGTTGCCAACTGATTAAATTTAACCCAAGTCACAGCAGTAAAAGGTGCTTGAGTGAAATATGATTGATGTTGAATAGATACTAAATCATTCACCCCATCAAACTGCATTCCTTTTCCAAATCTTCCACCAGTCGGACCGGAAGTTGCATTTCCAGCATTATTCATATTTGTCAATGTTCCAGTATTATTCCAACCAGAGTAATCTGTAGCTGTTCCTAAAGATTCATTCTCAAATCTCCAATATCCAACCAACCCAGAAGTATTCACAGCAACAGTCCCATTGTTCATTATCAAAACAGGGTTAGCTTTTGCTACAGTAATTGTAGAAGTACCACTCTCCCAATTCGTATAATTAAAAGAATCACTGATGTTTGCTTTATACGTATAAACACCAGCAGCAAGTGTTATTTGAGTATTATTGCTAACAACAGTATCATTCCTATAGAGAGTACATGCAGCTCCACTGGCAGTGCAGTAAGGAGTGATTGATGTTCCATAGGTTATATTCTGAGAAGCAGGACTAACCTGAACGTTTGCATTTGCTTTAGTCACGTTCAATGGCAGCAGTAAAGCTGACTGAGTATAGTTCTGTCCTCCTGCTGTGTAAGCAGAATAGTAATGATAACCTGCCGGCAGAACATTGGTCTCATTGTTGAATCCTGCTTGAGTACAGTTATTGCCGTAGTGACAGAGAATTTCTGCTGATGATAGAGCACGAGGATAAATGCGGACTTCGTCGATTGTTCCGTTGAATCTTCCACTTGAAGCCGAATGTCTTCCGATTATAACATTCATGACATTTGTACTTATTTTTCCAAAACGCGTTGCGGAATTTACAAGAACTCCATCTTGATATAATCTTAAATTGTTTGTTCCTCCGTTAGAATCATATGTTCCAACAATATGATGCCAAACGCCAATATCTGCAGAAGACCATGTATAGGATAAGCTGTTATCGCCATCAGTTGTGTTAATCACTCTGAAAAAAGCTTTGTCACCTGCTGCAAGCAAATAAACAGTTTTAGTAACAATTCTTCTTGTTAAACCTCCGTCCGTAGTAACATCACCAGCTTTTATCCATGCTGAAATTGTAATTGCATCAGTAATATTCAAACTATTTGCGTTTCCAACATCAACATAATCATCCACACCATCAAACTTCAAACAACTTCCATACTTACAATCAGTAGAATTCCAACCAGAAGTTGCATTGCCAGTAGTATTCATGTTAGTTAATGTTCCTTTATTTCCATTCCCACTACTATCTACAGTAGTATTGCCAGAACCTTCATCAAAATGCCACATCCCAGCGACAGTTCCGTTGCGGAAGAAATCATAATTTACATCAGCATCACCAGTATTCTGCTCAGATAAAGTGAAATTAGTCTGAGTTCCGTAAGTTACTTGAGATTGATAGAGTTCTGCTACTTCATCTGTCGATAATGAACGATTGAAAAGCATTATTTCATCAAGTGTTCCGTTGAATGCATTTTGACTATCAGTTCCGTTACAACTAACACCTATACATAGTTTATAAGGATATGGATTAACCCATACACCAACACCAGTGTATTTTGTTCCATCAGTTTTTCCATTAACATAAATTGTTGCATGTGTTCCATTACTTGTAAATGCGACATGTGTCCATGTATTCAGTGGTATCACACTATCACTAGTAACTCCATCCCACCAAGTGCTCATGTTAAAGGCGGCATAAAGTTTTCCCGTATCATCAAACATTAGAACCCAACTGCCTTTACTACCTTCTGCATAATAATAGTATTTGGATAAAACCCTTTCCCAACTTTGATAACTTGGTATTTTAATCCAAAGCGAACCTGTAAGGTAAGGAGTATTCAAGCTACTAGAATCTTTAATGTCAATATGATCATAACCACCTGCAGGATCGAAATTGTAAGCATTTCCAATTATTCCATTTGTTTGAATAGCGTTTGTAACTGTTCCAGTATTGTTCCAACCAGAATAATCTGTTGCTGTTCCTAATGATTCATTCTCAAACCTCCAGTATCCAGCCAATCCAGAAGTATTAACAGCAACAGTGTTATTATTTAGAGTGAGAACTGGTTTAGCTTTCGCCACAGTAAAGTTCCATTGATAAGAAACATTCCAATTGTTTGAACTATCATTTGCAAAAGATCTCCAGTAAAAGTTTCCTGCAGGTAATACTGCTGACAAATATCTCACATTGCCATCAATAGACGGAGTGTAGTTGTATGGAGATCCAGAAAAGTTTGATTCAATAAACACTTTATCAACTGCGATATTATCAGTCCATGTGATGTTGAACTGACTGCTAGTAGTTGGAGAGTAAGTTGAAACTATGTTGGTAGAATTAGAAGACCATTGAGGTGGGGTGCTATCTCTAATTAAAAATGTCTGTATATCTGTTACATTCTGATTGTTAGAGGTATCATTGTAATAAATTTTCCAACCTACTGCTGTTCCTCCTGCCACAGAAGAATTGCTCCATGTGAAATTGGACCACTGCCACTGATTATTTTTAGTCATGCTCATAGGAGAGTTGTAAGTTTTGTATGTTATGTTGAAGTCAGACAAAGTCGGAGTGTTGCTTGTGTTTGTTGTATTCAAAGTGAAGTTTGCCTTTATGAATCTTGAATTTGCAATGGATAGTGTTATTGGCGGTGTACATTCTAATCCTGAATAAACCCAACTTCCAGTATTATTAACTGCAACTTGACCACAGATGTCAGTTCCTTGTGTGATTGTTTCGTTCCAGTTCAAAGTCTGCCATGTTTGTGTCACTCCAGCATCGTATATTTGTGATTCAAAACTTCCCGATGTGTAATATCTGGTCTGATTATAATTAATTCGCATGTTAGGCATGAACACATTTCCAACTGTGGTAACTATGGGGTTCGGAAACGCCCCATAACTTTGCACAGCACTCCTTCCGGTCATTCCTGTCAGCTTATCGTATAAATTGAGGGTATTGTCGCTTACCTGAAGACACAACCAATAAACTACTCCATTCGTAATATAAACATTTCCAACTGCCAAATCATTCCAGTTTGTTGCAGCTGCAAGAGAGGAGCTCTCACCCAGCAATGTGCCAGGATAATTGTTGCTTGCATTGTTTGCATATACTGCTACCCTAATATTTCCAACAGCGGTATAAACATTTAATCCGACTGTGGTGACTTGCCCTGTGGTATTGGCTGTAAAATTGTGGCAGATAACTCCGCCAATCCAACCTATTTCATGGTTTGAAGTATCAGCAATTACTTGGGTGTTTGGAGAGGTTGAGTTGATCGTATTTAAAATCATATTTCCGTTATTTGCAGAAGTATTTACAGAAGTCCCAGCGTTGAAGTCGGTTGTAGAAGTCTGAGTCCAATTGTTTGCTGAGGTAATGTTTCTCCAACTTCCACTTTCATTAGTTGACAACCAACTCCAGTCAAGAGCAGTCTCATCCTTCCCCTGGGCAGTGAGATTTATTCCTTCACCTTGATTAATTATATTATCAGTATCGTTAGTCCCCTGGTTCTGCCAGATCGGAGGAGTGTTCAGTGTGAAATAGCGTGTAGAAGAATTTCCCATATACCCCTCGGTGTTGTTGCAATAAACAATTACATTATGGCTGCCCGATGCAACAGAACTCATCAGATAATTCCAATTGCCAGTGCTGTTGCTCAAACTGTTATTAGCCGCACCATCAAGTGAAACACCGCACCAACTTCCAGCTTTGTTCAAAGTAACATTAGCCCATATGTTGTAAGACTGTGAAGAGGAATTGTACGTAGCATTCAGCGGTGACTGTATCGTAATAGTCGGAGCAACCGTATCTATTATTCTAAACGTATTCACATCAGTAACATTCTCATTCCCACTTGTGTCATTATAATAAATTTTCCATCCGACTGTTGTTCCTTGCGCAACAGAAGAATTGCTCCATGTGAAGTTGGACCACTGCCAGTTTGAGTCTTTAGTCATGTTCATTGGTGAGTTGTAAGTTTTATAAGTTATATTGAAGTCGCTCAACGTTGGAGTGAAAGAAGAGTTTGTTGTATTCAAAGTAAAGTTTGCCTTTATGAATCGTGAATTGGTTACGGATAAAGTCACAGGTGGTGTGCAACTCAGACCAGAATATATCCAACTGCCAGTATTGTTCACAGCGACTTGACCACATATATCCGTTCCAGATGCAAGAGTTTCGTTCCAGCTCAATGTCTGCCAAGTTTGTGTGCTACCAGAATCATAAATTTGAGATTCGAAATTACCAGTTGAATAATATGTATTTTCTTTTAACGACACTTCATAAAGAGTTGTATCAGTTGAACCGCTATAAGCATTTATTGTAAAATTATAGAACTGATAAGAAATGGTGTTTGTAAAAGTATAACCAACACCATATGAAGTGCTATTGCATTTTATATTTGTTACTAATGGAACCCAGCCAGAGCCGTAAGTATTTGAACCGTATAAAGTGGCATTAGTCACACCTGGAGAATAATCTACCTCATAGCATTCCACTCGAGTTATCGTTTTTGGGTTTGATGCTGTATAATTAACAGTAAACCATTGCGGTGCTCCACCGCTTCCCTCCCATCTTGTTGCATTATTGTCATCAAATAGATTTGCACAATTAGTTGTAACATAGCTTGATTGTGTACACCACAAACTGGAGTATGTAGTGTCAGCAGTCCAAGTACCCGTAGTTCTATTTAAAATAATATTTCCATTGCTTTCAGTCGTGTTAACTTTAGTTCCAGCATTGAAGTCAGCAGTAGAAGTCTGAGTCCAGTTATAAATTGTTGTATAATTCCTCCAACTTCCGCTCTCATTCGTACTCAACCATGCCCAATCCAATGCAGTCTCGTCCTTCCCTTGAGCTGTAAGATTGATAGCCTGTCCTTGTAAAATAATATTATCAGTATCATTCGTTCCCTGGTTCTGCCAGATTGGTGAAATTAAATCACCGACAGTAAATGTCTGTATATCAGTAACATTCTCATTCCCAGCAGTATCGTTGTAGTAAATCCTCCACCCAATTCTTTGTCTGTTGATAGAAGAATTGCTCCAAGTGAAGTTAGACCACTGCCATTGGTTATTTTTAGTCATGTTCATTGGCGAGTTGTAGAATGTGTATTGTATATTTAACGCATTCAACTGAACTATTCCTGCTGTATCGCTGGTTACATTGATTGGGACGGTGCAGTAACCTTGTGCATCAGCAGTGCATGTTGACAAGTATTGGTTCAGTTTGGTTATGTTTAGATTTGCAGTCTGTGGCGAATTGGTACTGTTTAGTTGACCTGACATCGACCAGTCGTTTACACCAGTGTTGCCTAAATTGAGTGCGACATTTGATGCATTATACGATAAAGTATAATTTGCATACACGCTCCATTTTTCCGAAGAGCTTGTTCCGCCGCTCCATGTGGAAGGAAATGTTCCGTAAGTTTGTGCTATGTAATTACCGTCACCAGAATTCCCTGTAGTGTATGAAGGTCCACTGTTAACAGAATCCCACTGCCAAGCAAACCAATAAGTTCCAGAATTTAGAGTCAAACTTGTCGGAGTGCAGCTTGAAATGCTCACAGTATTCCAACCTGTTGTTGCTGCTGTGCTTGGGCAATCAAGCAACTTGCTGCTTGGTCCTGAACTATCATTGTAAATTGCTAGCCTGAAGTTTCCAGTCGAATGTGAATATAACGACATACTATTAATGATTGCGTTGTTATCTGAAAGTGTGACTTTCGTGGCTTTCGCGTAATTTTTAATCTGAGCACCTGTAACGTAGACATTCATGTGCCAAGTGTTGAGGGTTTGAGTCCCACCTGCGGGGTAGGGGTTTGGTGCCGCCCCATAAGTACTACCCACGTAATAGGTCTCTCCTGTTACGGCCCCATCGGTTCCACCAAGTCCATATCCGCTACTCGGTATGTTGTATCCGAACCAGTAGGAACCTGCTGGCATATAATTTGCGGATATTGTGACGGTCTTTGATCCAGTTCCAGCTGTCTCTCCAAAATCATTCCATAAGGCCCCCGGATAGCCCGCATTATCTTGCCAAATTGCCCATCGCATATTATAGGGAGTAGCACCGCCTGCAACATACCCAGTTAGAGAAGTGACGGTAAGGGGATTAGAGACGACGACCTTGTACACCAACCAGTAGTTAGCATAACCAATAGCCGCCGTTCCTGATGTAGTTCCTGCCGTGGTTGTTGGGTAGCTTGTTGAACCTGTTGAAGTGAAACCAAAACTTGGATCGCTGAATTCTAAACTTTTATCAACAATTTCATTGCCAGCATTATCTCTAACAAAAAGAGTAACAGTGTAATTCTTTACTTCAGTAGAATGAACTAGCCAGTCTTTCTGCCAAGTTCCAGAATAAATGTTACCTGCTATATGCTGTAAAGTAATGTTTTCTATTCCACCAATATCAGCAGTAATTTCTTTAATTCCAAAATCCGACTTTACCTCGACTTTCACAGTCAAAATGTCTCCAGGTTTTACATCTTTTTTGGACAAGCTTGCAGAAATAATTTCTATTGGAGCATTTGAAATGGCTTGGGTGGGGTAGTTCACATCTCCTATCTCTGTGTTTCCAAACGTTTTTATCAAAGATTTGATTGTATCAACATTAGCGCCTTCCTCCTTTCCAACATAATATCCATTCGCAATCAACTCTATTTTATTCACACTAGTTGGCAACGATTCAAACTCAACAAAATATTCATCACCTTTGTTTAACACAAGATAGTCTTGATCGTCTTCTAGGATGGATTGCAAGTTGTTGTTAGAGATTTTTACAGGTTTGAGATATATGATTTTATTTCCAGTTGTTACTTTTAACTTTAGTAAATTTATATATTCTATCTCATCCAAATTGTTTGCAATTTTTATTTTAGATTCTTTCATGTGCATTAAAACATTGGTAGAAATGTTTTCCTTTTCTTTAGAATCGAATCCAGCGAGTATGTCTGTTTCATAAACATATTCAGAGCCGTCCCATGAGTATACAAATGGAGATGAACTCTGTTGATAGCCGCTGACATTAACTTTAGCAGAAGTAACATTGATGTTTTTGGGCAGTTTGATCCACACCGAGACGTTGCTTCCAGCAGCTGAGAAGGAAATGTTCTTGGCTGTGGTGGAATCGTTGAATGTTGTTATCAATCCAGCAGTATAATTCTTCCAACTACCACTTTCATTCGTACTCAACCAACTCCAATCCAAAGCAGTCTCATCCTTCCCCTGAGCTGTCAGATTGATAGCTTCGCCTTGCAGAATAGAATTGTCAGTATCATTAGTCCCTTGGTTCTGCCATTGAGGAGCAGCAAAATCACCAACAGTTACGTAGTATGTTGTCGAATTGGCAGAATAGTTTTGAGCACCAGTGGTGTTGCCTGTGAAAGAATGAATCCCACCAGACAGTGTGGTCGTGTTTGGATTGCTTACAAGAGAGTTGTCCAAGTACAAGTTAGCCGTTCCGCCATTAGAATTTGTCATCGTAGCATTAGCAGTTATTTGAGTTCCAGTAGACACTGTCATGTTCTGATTTTTGTATGTTCCTGTTGAGTTGATGAAATAGATGTCGATTGGATTAGGTAATGGAGTTATATTCAATGGCAACAGTAAACTTGAAATAGTATAGTTCTGTCCTCCTGATGCTCTTGCAGAATAGTAATGGTATCCTGCTGGCAAAACATTTGTCTCATTGTTAAATCCTGCTTGTGTGCAGTTGTTTTCATACAGGCAGAGAATTTCTGCTGCTGTTAATGCACGAGGATAGATTCTAACTTCATCGATTGTTCCATTGAAAAACTCTGCATATTTTTGTTGACTGCCTATTTCTAAAGTATCACCAACGTCGACTAAGTTTAATGCTCCTACTGTGTTGCTGTTGTCTAGAGTTCCATTGATATATATTCTTATTACATTTCCATCATAAGTTCCGACAATGTAATACCAATTACCTAAATTATTTGATGTAAGAGCTAAATTACTGCCGACACTGAAACTAACACTGTTGTTTAATCTAAAGGAGACCTTATTGTCACTATATCTGAACAACCATACTCTATTCCAACCTTTGTTGACTATATCTTCAATTGTATTTAAATCACTAAATTTCACCCAAGCTGCTACAGTCATCACACCATTAGATGGAACGAATAAAGATGAGTGGGGTACGGTTACAGAATTAACGCTTCCATTAAAACTAGCAGCACTTCCAAATCTTCCTGTCGTCCAACTTACATTTGTGTTTAGAGTTCCAGTATTTCCATTCCCACTACTATCAACTGCAGTATTGCCAGAACCTTCATCAAAATGCCATATCCCAGCTACAGTTGAATTCCTGAAGAAATCATAATTAACATCCGAATCACCAGTATTCTGCTCAGAGAAAGTGAAATTAGTTTGAGTTCCATAAGTTACTTTAGATTGATACAATTCATTTACTTCATCAGCTGTCAAACTCCTGTTCCAGATTTGGACTTCATCGACTGTACCATTCGTCCTACTACTTGTTAAATCACTACCAATCAACAAAGTTGAATTAGAATTAAATAAACTACCACTATTATCTGTTTCAGATTGCTGAACTCCATTTATAAATAATCGCATATTGTAATTTTCATCAAGTCTGACAACAATGTGATACCAAACGTTGGTAGTTGCTGCAGAATTTGAATCGACATAAACATAATTGCTGGTAGAATTATAAATAGCGAACCTTATTTTATTTGCTGTACTTGTACTTGAATTTCTCATGCTAATAGACCATGAACTGTAAGGTGATACAGAATGTTTCTTTACAAGAACAAATTCATGTTCATTCTTACCAGTAGCTAATTGATTGAATTTCACCCAAGCTTCAGCAGTAAAAGGTGCTTGAGTGAAATAAGATTGATGTGGAACACTAACATAATCATTCACTCCATCAAACTGCATCCCTCCACCAAATCTTCCAGCAGTCGGACCGGATGTTGCATTTCCAGCGTTGTTCATATTCGTTAACGTTCCAGTATTATTCCAGCCAGAATAATCAGTAGCATATCCAAGCGATTCATTCTCAAATCTCCAGTATCCAACCAATCCTGATGAATTGACAGCAACAGTATTATTATTAAGAATTAAAACAGGTTTAGCCTTGCCAACAGTGAAATACCAAGTATTGGAAACATTCCAATTGTTTAAAGTGTCATTAGCAAAAAATTTCCAGTAGAAACTTCCTGCTGGAAGAGTTGTGTTGTAATTGTAATTACTGTTTGGCTTAGTCATCGTGTAATTGGTGGGAGAGCCGGAGAAGTTCGATTCAAAGAATGCCGTGCTCACTGCAGAACTATCAGTCCACGTGATGTTGAAATGACTTAAGGTAGTTGTAGAATATCTTGAAACTAAACTAGTGGTATTAGAAGACCATTGAGGACCTTGATTATCTGTTAATGTTAAAACAACTAATTTGCTTGATGTAAGATTGACAGTAGCTGAACTGCTGGTGAAGCCTGTCGCACTTGCATTTACAGTATAATTAGTGAAATAGAGATAGCCTGTAGTACTGTTGTATGTCCAGTTACCCATGAATTCGGACAAAGTCTGTTGAGGGATGTAGCCTGAGGAATTTGTTTGAATTCCGTACCCATTTCTGCTGTTATACAATTCTGTTATTTCATCTTGCGTCAAAGATCTGTTCCAGATTTGGACTTCATCAATCGTACCATTAAAAGTGTAATTCCATTGATTAGAGTAGTTCTGCCCAGCACCTACGTAGTAGTTTGCTGTTCCATAATCTTTGAGAGGACCTACGTAAGATCCAGTTCCAGCTAAGACCCCATTTACATAAATATATATTTTCTTTTCCGCATCATTTACCACACCTACAACATGATACCAATCACCGTTTGAGTAAGCGTTTTGTGTTGGAGCATAGAAGTGATAGTTTGTTGAGTTATACATATCCATTGAGAACATTTCCCAATTTGTTAAATAGCCGAGGGCCGTGTGATAACCAGTTCTTGTAACTATTGAATTGTAGTCAGGAGAATGAGTGCTGTTGTAAGGTTTAACCCAAGCTTCGAAAGTAAAGCTACTGTTCGTAACATTTTTCAAAGCTCCTGCTCCTGATATTTCTATATAGCCAAAATTACCTCCACTGCTGTTAAAACTTACTCCACTTCCAAATTTTCCTGTAGTCCAACTTACATTTGGTGAATTATATAATGTCCCAGTATTCCCATTTCCACTCGAATCACTAGCAGTAGTTCCACTTCCCTCATCAAAATGCCAATATCCAGCTAATGCAGAAGTGCTTACAGGATAATTTTTGCTCATTATCAAAACACTTGCTGAATTCAAAGGATTGCCAAAAGTATCGTTTACATACACATCCAAATAGTACTGGTTATAGAGTTTTGTGTTGCTTGATTGATTGAACATTATGTCTGTTTTGTTGAAAGTCGATTTTATTATATAATTTATTTCGTTAGAAGTTCCTGAAACAAAAACATCATAGTAGTTAGTTGCATTTAAAATACAGTCTGAAATTATATTGTTATTTGCTCTGCCTATATGTATAGCAGAAGGAATGTAATCACTCTCACTATTTGCATCTATGTTTGTGGTGCTTGACCCGGTTGTCGTGATGTTACAAGAGGTTATATTGTTAGAATAACTACCAGCAAGCCAAATACCACGAGATGCTTGGCCAGAGGTTGTTATGTTAGTATTTGTTATTTTATTATAACTGCTAGGCCATACTAAAACTATTCCGTTTCCGTAAGTAGAATATGTTTTTATAGAATTTGAAGTGATAGTATTGTAAGAACTCTGACCATATATTCCAAAATTATAACTCCAATCATCAACATTACCAACCGTTATATTATTTTTTGTTATGTTTGTATAGTCACATCCCCAGTTTATGGTTATACCATAACTTCTGTCATATGCACTTGTGGAAATGTTATTGTTGAAAATAGTGTTATAAGTGCTTGAATCATCAAGAAGAATTGCTTCAGTTTTTGTTGTGATGTTGCTGTTACTTATGGCAGAGTTTGTTGTTCTTAAAAATAATATTCCTCCTTCAGTAAATGCAGAATTGTTTATCGTAACATTAAAACTATTTCCAAGTATCAGCTCGCCATAAGTCGTAGCAGTTATGGTTAGATTTTGTATAGTTTTGTTGTATACGATTGGTTTGCCATTGTAATAATTGTTATTTATCACAACTGTGTCATAGTATGCAAACATGCGTATCGGCATATATCCTCCGGCGCTTGTTATGTTGTTGTTTTTGATAGTGTTGTTGTTTGCTACAATGTATATTCCCCAACTGGAAGTCGCACCATACGCAATTAAGTTGCTGTCTACAGTATTGTTGGTTGAAGCTGAGCCAGAAAGGTAAATACCAGGGTTGGACCAGGATTGAGAAGTTATATTGTTTCCAAAAATTGTGTTGTTAGCAGAATTTTGAACATAGACTGGATAATTGGTATTTTGAATTCTCATTCTAATTGTGTTGTTTGCTAATGTTGTGTAATTTCCAGTAATCCAAACTGTGTTTTGGTTAGTAGAAGTTCCATTGTAAGCAATTATCAAATTAGTCACAGTTGCAGAATTGGCATTTATCAACAAACTTGTTGCTGTGGAATTGATTGTTGGGTCTACAGAAGAATTGGAAGTAAGAGTAATCGATTTGTTCAAGGTGACATTTTCATTGAACCATTTTGGTTTGAGAATAATTACAGTCTGGCCATTTGTTGCTGCATTAATTGCGCTTTGTATTGTTGTATAAGCAACTCCAGTTTCCTTTATGACAATGTCAGGCATAAAAGTAATGGTCTGTATTCCTGTATCATTCCACTGATTTATACTGTTGTTCGCATATACTCTCCAGCCGTATGTTCCTGCAGCAGTTGATGTGTTAGTTTCATTAGACCAAGTGCTTGCCCCAAACGCAGTCCAAGTCTTGTTGCTCCAGCTTCCAAAATAATTGTTAGAAAATATATATCCGCTCATACTTCCGTATGAAGTTGACCAGTTGACGTAATGGAGAATAACATCATTCGGCCTGGGATCGGTATTGTTTGTGCCGTTGAGTGAATATTGAGGATAGACCACAGTAAAAGTGGTGGTTTGCATATCCGAAACATTCCAATAGTTAGATGACGAATTAGCGTAGAATTTCCAGCCGTAGGTTCCAGCCGAAGTAACAGTGGACACGTTCCAAGCAGTTATAGATTTTGCGCTTGCAGAAATCCAAGAACTGTTGGTCCAGCTACCGTCATTGGTCATGTTGGAAGAGAATATATAACCAGAAAGTGTGGGATCACTCGTCCATACACTCATAGTGAAATTCACTGGCTCAGTTATAGTTGGATTACTGTCATTAAATGTAGGGTTGGTGAAGTTTATGTAGACATTGACAGTGATTTGGATGGTGCCGTTGGTCAATATTTTGCTTTGATCCGCAGTTTCTGCTGGTTCATAACATCTGACCCAGTAAGTTCCTACTGAAACACTTGCATTTACATTGTGGGCACTCGTGGAAGTGGTAGTATTTACTCCAGCACTACTTGGCATCTGTAAACTGTCGTTCCATCCGTTTATGACGAACGCATTAGTTCCACTTGTTGACATATTGACCCATGCTTGAGTTGTAGAATTCCACTGATACCAGAACTGGCCGTACACCCTCGTTCCTGTAGTGCTACCACTTTGCGCACTGCACTGCATGGTAAAGTTGGTATTTCCAGTAACGGTTTGAGATGTAGAAGGAGTTGTTACGAATGCAGCATTGAAATACTTGTAAGTAGCTGATTCTGTAAATTTAACTAACATTAGGGAAAAGAAGCTAAACAGAAAAATATATAGCAATAAGTAAGTCGCTTTCATCTCTTCTCACCTTTTTTAGAAAGATAGCATAGTTTTGCCGGCCCGACCTGCCGTTGATGAATTTCTTCAGAACCAATCAGCTGATAAATGTATTTAGTAACAGTATGCCTGTGTATTCCAAGAAGTTTGGCTAAATCGACAGCGGTCAGGCCCTCAGGATGTTTAGATAGAATTTCTACTATCTGTTCTGTTATCCTCTTCTCTTTCATCTTGGACACTAGTGTACAACCAATCTGTATACCTATATCGTATATCTAATATGGATATCCAATACATACAACACTTGTGTCGAAGTACTTAATTCAAGCGATTATTTACGTAGGAAAATGACGTATTACTATCTTCTCATCTCTTTAACTGTTTTTAAAGCCAAAAAAAGCTTCTTTTGCTTAAAAAAAGTCGGTATAACGCTTATTTTCATCAAACAAAGTTTTTTGTTTATAAGCAAGCATGCAAATATAAATTTTTGAGGCAGCAAATGTCGAAGGATCTGTCGGCAGCATCGACAGCAATAAAACTTATTTTGACATAAACCTCTTAATTAATTATGGTCAGCTTGCTAGAAAGGCTCAAATTCAACAAAAAAAAGGTTGCAGAGCCGCAGCCGTACTCTGAGGTTATGATAGACAGCTTTAGCCTTGGATTGATAAAAGACCTGAGAAGAAGGGTGGAGGAAATGTCCTTCCGGCTGAACAGCATGGAAAAAACTATGGAGGAAAGGCTGCCGGCAAAGGTTTTGGAAGAACCGAAGAAAGAAAATATCCTCGAAAGGATTGAAAATGATAATACTGATTTCTCTGCAAATGAATTGAGCCCGTCCGAATCTAAAAAGGTTGAGACAATAAAATTTGTTCTGAAGCAGCATCAAATGCTTTCCTCCATACAATTAGCCCAGCTGCTTCACATGTCTAGAACAAGAGCTAACGAATATTTCAAAAAAATGGAAAATATGAATTTGGTTGACGGAGTCCTTGTGGGAAAGGAAAAATTTTACAAGATGAAAGGTTAGTTGTATTTTTAAATTACATTGTTCTATAAATTACAGGCGAGCAGTTAAATTTAAGTCTATTCCGAATAAAAGTTTGCCAGATAGCTATGGCAATCGTACCAAGAAAAGAGAATAAAAACATAGAATTCAAAGAGAAATATATTTATTAAAGGCAACAAAGATAGAATAGTGGTAAAATGAAAGAAGAAGCAATTGTAATAGAAAAAATAAAAAAGCAAAATGTAGGCAAATGGATTGCAATAAAAGATAAAAAACCAATATCAAGCTCAGAAAGTTTTAATGAAGTTGTGAAAAAACTCAAAGAAAAAAATATAACAGGCGCATACGTGTTTTACTCCCCTAGGCCAGAAGAAAAGAAATATGGTTATCTTTTTGCTATTGTGATTTAATGAAATTTCAAGATTCAAAACTGATTTTAAAAGTAGAATTGTTTGGTAAGAAATCATCAATAATTGTAGAAGCTCTAATAGATACTGGAGCAGCGTATACTCTAATACCACCAAGGATAGCAAATCTTTTAGAATTAGAATTGGATAAAGAAGAACCTTATGTCATGCTTTCGACTGCCAGTGGTGTTATTGGAGTGACGAAGAAAATCATAAATGAGATAAAAATTAATGGTTTAATGTTTAAAAATATACCAGCGGTAATTCATGAACTTCCAGAGCCAACCCTAATTAAAGTGCTCATAGGTATGAATTTGCTAATGAAAACAAAACTAATTGTAGATGGCAAAAAGAAAGAATTTATTCTAGAAAATTCTTTGTAGTTAACTTTAAGTCTATTGCAAATAAAACTTTCTCAGAGTGTTATGCCAATAGTCCCAAGAAAAGAAAACAAGAATATAGAATTCAAATAGAATAGAAAAATTATAGAGATGATTGAAAAATCGAACATATGTTCGAAAAATCGAAACTATTTAAATAAGGAAATTCAAAAAATTATCTATGATTGAAAGCATCCTAGACACAAGAGTAAAAATGAAAATAGCAAAATTATTTGCTGAAAGAAATGATGCATTACAGGTTTCAGATGTAGCAAGAATTTTAAAACTTTCTAAATCCAGGACAAGCGAATGTTTAAGGGAACTTGCAGAAAAAGGAATCTTGGAAAGTAAAGTGATTGGAAGAAGTTTAATTTATAATCTATCATCAACCGCTATGGCTAAAACTGTCTCAAAGGCTTTGACACAAGAAAAAGCTTTGCTAACAGAAATCGAAAAAGAATTGGTACAAGATATAAAAAGGCTTAAACTAATTAGCTTAGCTTTATTTGGTTCTAGTTTAAAAGGTTTAAAGACTGGTAGCGACATTGATCTTATTTTAATTTATGATGACAAAATTGAGAAAGACAAGCTCTATGAAATTTCTAGCACATTGAGTGCAAAGTTTGGCTTCCATATTTCAATTTTGACAATGGATTTAAAGGAATTTAAAGAAAAAGCAAAAAGAGGAGAGGAGTTTGTTTTAAACATTTTAGCCACACATAAACTTTTATACGGTAAGCCTTTGGAGGACTTGATATGGTAAGGGAAGTCAGAAGGGAAGAAGCAATAAAATTCATTAAGAAGGCTGAAGAATTTCATAATTCTGCTTTAGAAAATTATCAAAAACAAAGATACAATGCAAGTATTTTCGATTCTTCGCAAGCAATAATTTTGGCAAATGACGCATTTTGCATCTTTAGTTTGGGAAAAAGAGCAACCAAAGATCATAGAGAAGCTATTGAATTGCATATACAAGCATCTTATGGGAAGGAATCAAAAAAAGAAATCGTTGCTGAGGCTTTGGAAAAAAGAAGCGAATTTGGATACACTGAAAAGGAAAGTAATAAAAAGGAAGCTAATTTGCTTTTAGTTAGATCTAAGAGATTTTTAGATTGGATAAAAGAGAGGACTGAATATTAAGAAGCTTTATAAAACAGAATGTATTTAATTAGACTTGGTTTAAATGACAACCAAAATCTCTATTCCGAAAAAAGAGAATAAAAATATCGAATTTAAAGAGAAATTATTATCTTCTGTCCATTTAAGAGAAGATAAAAAGCAACATCTTGCTTCTCAGATGAAATTTAGATTAGAAAATGGGAATGGTACAGCAATATATATTCTAGGAGCTGATGACAAAGGGAATGCTAAAGGGCTTGCTGAATTAGAGTTTGAAGAAAGCTTGAATGTTTTAAAAATTATAGCTATTGAAAATAATGCAATAATTACTAAGGTAGACAGGTTCAATGAAAATGGAAAAATTATAGGTAGAATTGTAATGACTACTGATCACAAAATGGGAATAAAACAGCATGTTATCATAGGAGTTGCGGGGCATGTTCATCATGGAAAATCAACTTTAATTGGCACTCTTATGACTGGTAAGCAGGATACAACACACCAGGCTTGGTTATATCTTAATGTGTTGCCGCATGAAATTGAGCGTAGACTTTCTGCAGATTTACATTATGCTTTATATGGTTTCAAGGATGGTAAACCAATCTATCTGAAAAATCCTTTGGAAAAAAAAGAAAGATCAAGGTTGGTTGGACAAGCAGATAAGATTATAAGTTTCATAGACACAGTCGGTCATGAGGCTTGGCAGCGGACAGCTATTCGTGGTTTGGTCGGACAGAGCATAGACTATGGTTTGCTAGTCGTAGCTGCGGACGATGGTGTGACGCACATCACAAAAGAACATTTGGGAATTTTGCTGGCAATGAATCTACCGATAATTATCTGCATGACGAAGATCGACAAGGTTGGTAGTAGGAAAATCGAGGAGGCTGAAAGACAGATAGAAGAGCAGCTCAAACATGTCGGTCGTTTACCTTATGCAATAAAAGAAGAAAAGGATTTGGTTGTCGTGCTCGATAAACTGGATACAATAGCCCCGGTCATAAAAACTTCTGCTGTTTCACTTGAAGGTTATGACTTGATGAATAAACTTTTCCTTATGTTGCCAGAGAGACGTAAGGAGTTAGACAAACCGTTTATGATGTTTATTGACAGAATATACAATGTCACCGGTGTAGGCATAGTTGTTAGTGGTACTATCAAGCAAGGCAAGCTCAAGGCAGGCTCAGAACTATTGCTCGGGCCGGACGAGTCTGGTATGTTTAAAACAGTTCGAGCGCCGACAATAGAAATGCATTACTATCCGTTAAAAGAGGCGAATGCTGGCTTGGTGGTTGGTATTGCGGTCAAGGGCACGAAGATTGATGAAGTAAAGCGTGGCATGATACTATGCGATAAAACAATCCAGCCAAAGGCTGCCAAAGCATTTGAGGCAGAAATACTTGTATTGAACCATCCAACAAGGATTGCCACTGGTTACGAGCCGGTTATACATCTACAGACAGCCGCAGAGGTGGCAAAGATTGATTGCTTGGACAAGCAGTATTTGAAATCCGGCGACACGGGCATGGTAAGGTTTACCTTCAAGTATTCACCGCAATTTGTGCAAGTTGGCGACAGGTTCGTCTTTCGTGAAGGCAAGACAAAAGGAATAGGGACTGTTACAAAAACTCTAAATTGATTATTCTCCCGAAAGCAGCGCAGGCGAAAATACAAACACCCAATACACTATGAAAATTACAAGCGCAACTATGAGGGCAAGCAGCACCTTGGCCCTTGTTGTGAGGGTTGTACCAGTCTTTATTGGCATTTCACCCATTTTCATGGTCTCCATATCAGACGCTATCTTTGCCTGGATTTCCACATGCTTTGTATTTTCTTCTTCAGGCTCTTCTGGAATTTCAGATAGCACTTCATCAGTTTGCTCAGGCTGAGGTTTTTCTGTTTGAGAAGCCGGTTCAATTTTTGGCTCAATCTTCGGTTCAGGCCGTGGCTCAATCTTTGGTTGGGCAACAGGAACTTCTTGCTCGTAAGAAGTTTGCCCCAGTTCTTTCTTTTTCTTCTCCAACCACCTTTTTACTTCCTCTTCCATGTAATTAACTTCATGCTCTTAAAAAATAAGTTTATTTGATTATCGGTTTTTTAAATGATCATTGCCGTTCCACCACTATGCCAAGATAGGCGAGGCCGAACATTCACAGTGAAAATCTTCTCTAAAATGTCGTCCAATAAAATAGCGCTTCCCGGCCACCTTGGAAGCCTGTTAATCAGTTTTTCCAGTTCTTCTTGCATGTAAACTTGATAAACAGCATGGAGAGCATTCAAATCATCCTTACTTGTCAACCTGAAAGAAATTACAAGGTCTGTTTGGCTCAAAATATCCTGATGAACTTTTGCAGGCATTTGCGTTATGGCGACAAGCCCTATTCCAGGCTCCCTGCCTTCCTTTGCTATTCTTTTTATCGGCTCGCTTGAGGCAACATCTCTGTCGGAAGGAATAAAATTATGCGCCTCCTCCAGTACAATCCAAGTAATAGGAAACTTTGTTTTTACCTCCCCACCCTCTATTTTTACCTTTTCCTCCTCCTTCCTTGCCAGGACTCTGTTGAAATAAATTTTTCTTGCAACTAGTGCGGTTAGAAGGTTTCGCAACTCACTGCTCCTCATCCTAGACAAATCAATAATTGTCACAACACCCGGCTTGACCAGCTCTTCTATTTTTATCCCTTCCTTTCCTATCAGCCCCCATTGGTTCGCCACAGTTAACAAACTTACTAGCGCATCCTTCGCCTCCTTTCTCGTCTCCCTCTCATCCTTTACGATATCAATCAATTCCTCAAAACCAAAATCCTGCTGTCTCTCTGTAAGAATGTTAAAACATTTTTCCAACGCAACAGCTATCTCTTCTGTCCTCCTCAAACCAAAAGAAAGGATCAAATCTTCAGCAGTAAATTCCTTGAGCGCAATCTTTATCGTTCCATCAATAGGTATTTCTGCCTGTATGTATTCTTCCCTCTGCTTTTCTGGAACAAAAACTTTTACATCCTTGAAAGCCTTTGGCTCCAATTCCCACTTTCTCAAAAGCTCTGACTGCGTGTCATTAGGATATTTCATGCTCCAGTAAATGCCCATTGGGTCAACAACGACAAAGGCAAGGTTGCTTTTGTATTTCTCAGGCAGCAGGCAAAATTCTTCCAGTATAACCGCAGCTGAGTAACTTTTACCAGAGCCACGCTTGCCGCAGACAAGCAAAACGTGCGGCCTCAGCAGATCAACCAAAACCTTTGTTGTTATGTGGGCATCTTCGCCAGTACCGACAATATGCTTGCCTATATAGCCAGCACAATCCTTGCCATACTTCTGCAAATCTTCCTTAAACCTGCCAACAACAGTCTCGAAAGCCATATAAATTAATTTCGTAATCTAATATCAAATATATTGAGCGGGGCTGTAGTATAGGTTGGTCTAAGCATGGCGACTAAGTACTGCGCCTTGGGGTCAAGGAACAAAATGGCGTTAACCCGTGTTCAAATCACGGCAGCCCCATCACTTTAAATAATTTGCAAAACCTACTTTTCTGATGAGGGGTTGTAGTCTAACTTGGTCAGGACTCCAGCCTTGGGCGCTGGGAATCCGTGTTCAAATCACGGCAACCCCATCTTTTCTTTTTAAAAATCAAAATAAAATTATGAGAGTAAGAACTAAAAGGCCTGAATGGCAGCAGGATATAGCCAAGGAAAGAATTGCTATTCTTTTCAATCTGGCAAAAAAAGATATTATAAAAAATCCTGAAAGGGCGAAGAGATATGTGGAGTTAGCAAGAAAAATTGGTTTGCGTTATAACGTAAGGCTGGGAAAGGCAAAAAGAGATTTTTGCAAAAACTGCTTCACTATATTGCTGCCTGGGATTACGTCGCAAGTGAGGGTGGACAAGGGAGAGATTGTTATTAAGTGCCTGAAATGCCAAAAAAAATATAGGTATCCATACAAGTGATGGCGTTGAAACTTTTATCAAACAAAGGGCAATCACATTTTACAATAGCCTTTCTGGTCATATTCATAGCCGCCTTCATGTTATTCTTCATTTTTGACAGCATAGACAAACTGGCAAAGGAATGCAAAGGTAACAACCCGCCAGCAACCTGCCAGCACATGACATCCCTGACATTTCCTGTTATAATCATTTTGTTGATAATCGGCGGTTTCGTTCTTGTGATATGTATAACAATTTTCATCATCCTGCGTTAAGATTTATTAAGATATAGCCCAATATATTTTAACCCACAAAATTAAGGTAATAATTATGACCACGGCTAAAGATGTGTCAGCTGCGAAATTGATAGATGCAGCCAAGGAAAGGTTAAAAAAGATAGAAGGCATAAAGCCTCCTGAATGGATGAAGTTTGCCAAATCAGGCACTCATGCCTACAGGCCGCCAGAGCAGCAAGATTTTTGGTACATACGAACCGCATCTGTTTTGAGGAGGATATATTTGGACGGACCTGTTGGCACTTCACGATTAAGAACTTATTATGGCGGAAGAAAAAGAAGGGGATACAAGCCCGCGCATTTCAAGCGTGGCTCTGGCAATATAGTAAGGAAAATATTATTGCAGCTGGATGCGGCCGGTTTTGTTGCAAAAACGCCGAAGGGCAGGAAGATAACGCCGAAAGGCCAAAAGTTTTTGGACAATGCTGCCTTTGAAGCAAGGTGATGTTTTGGAAGAGCAAGTTACGCCAGAACAGATGAAGCAGATTGAAGAGATGAAAAATTTTTTGATGAAAAAATTATTATCAAAAGAAGCCATAGAGAGACTGGGAAGGATAAAACTTGTCAAACCTGATTTAGCAGCGCAGCTAGAGCTGTATCTCATACAACTCTACCAATCAGGCAGGCTGAAAGGCGAGGTCTCGGACGAACAGCTTAAAACCATACTGGATGTTATAACAACAAAAAAGGAGTTTAAAATTATAAAGTGATGGTATGGGAAGGAGAAAGCTTGTAGGATCTGCAGGAAGGTTCGGCCCTAGATATGGGGATAAGATAAGGGCCAAGGTGGCAGAGATAGAGCGCATGCGCAGACAAAGATATGTCTGCCCGAAATGCGATATGCCTTTCGTTACCCGCGTCTCGTCGGGCATATGGAAGTGCAAAAAATGCGGGAACAAGTTTGGCGGGCTTGCATACACGCCACAATCACAGTTAGAGAGCAAAGAGAAAAAGTAATTTAATTTAAAAAGACAAAGTTGATGATATGTATAAATGCATGAGCTGCAAAAAAGTGGTGGCAAAGATTGAGGATAAGATTCGCTGCCCCTATTGCGGTTATAGGATTTTTGCCAAGATGAGACCGGCAGCATTAAGAAGAGTGCAGGCAAGATAAACCTATTTTATTTTTTTCTTACTACTTTTAACTTCGTCGGCGAGAAGTCCCTTTGCGAAAGCTGAGGGATGAGAGCCGAGTAGATAAATATTTATGTAATAACTTACTAAGTAAGTAATATGAAAACTATAAATGTCACATTTGAAGATGAAGAATACGAAAGATTAGTAAAGAAGAAAGGTGATAAATCTTGGCACAACTTCATAATGGAAATTGTCAAATAAGCTATAAGTTTAGGTTGTATCCTTCAGGACATCAAGAGCAAAAACTATTGGAAGTCCTTGATAGATGCAGATTTGTCTACAATAAAATGTTGGAAGGTTTGAACAAACAAGAAAAACCAAACAGATTGGAACTTCAAAACTCTATTCCAAAACTAAAGGAAGAATTTCCAGAACTTAAGGAAGTCTATTCAAAAGTCTTACAATACGAATCGTATAAATTATTCTCAAATCTTAGAGCATTAGCTCATCTAAAGAAGAATGGTAAGAAAGTGGGCAGGCTAAGGTTCAAAGGTAAAGATTGGTTCAAAACTATGACTTATAACCAAAATGGATTCAAAATCATAGAAACTGGAAAGAGATGCCAAACTTTGCATTTATCAAAAATTGGAGACATAAGAATCAGAATTCATAGAGAAACAGGGGGAAAGATAAAACAAATAACTGTGAAGCGTTATCCTTCTGGAAAATGGTTTGCATTCATCTGTTGCGAAGCAGAGAATGTTATGAAAAATCATAACAACAAGAAAGTCGGTATAGATTTGGGAACTATAAATTTCGTCTATGATAGCGAAAATAATCACATAAACCATCCAAGATTTCTGAATGAATCCCTTGAAAAGCTGAAACAAGAGCAAAGAATATTATCAAGAAAGAAGAAAGGTTCTGTGAATAGACAAAAACAAAAGATAAAAATTGCCAAACTATACGAAAAAGTATGCAACCAAAGGGATGATTTCCTTCATAAGTTGTCAAGAAGATATGTTGATGGTTATGGGTTCATAGCTGTTGAAAAGTTGGATGTAAAAGGATTGGTTGAAAAATCACACAATCCAAGAAATATGCTTGATGCCTCTTGGTCTCGATTTCTACAATTCTTGGCATACAAGGCTGTTAGAGCTGGTTGTCAAGTTGTAAAAGTAGAACCGAGAGGAACTACGCAGAAATGCAGTCAGTGTGGTAATATTGTTCCGAAGAAACTGTGGAACAGAATCCACAAATGCAGTTGCGGTCTTGTCATAGACAGAGACCTGAATTCCGCAAGGAACATACTGCAATCGGGCTTGGAACGAGCCTATCCTTTGGAGACAGAACCTCTACCAACAGGGCAAGTTCAGTCTATGAATCAGGAAGCTCCCTTCGAAAGATGGGAGTAGTTCACAAGATTAATATGCATGAAATTCATTTAAAATAATAACAATGCTATAGTGATTAGTATGCCAGAGCTATCTGAAGAGGCAAAAAACCTTTTGATGCAGTTCCAAACCTATCAGCAGCAAATGCAGAGTGTGATGATACAGAGGGAAAGCATGAAGCTGCAGCTGATGGAGATTGATAGGGCGGTGGAAGAACTGGATAAATCAAAACAAACAACAGCCTACAAGATTACGGGAAATATAATGGTTAGCAAGCCTGTGGCTGAATTGAAGAAAGAGCTTGTCGAGACTAAGGAAGAGGTCGACATACGAATAAAAAGTTTGGAAAAGACAGAAGAAAGGTTGAATACAAAGCTGAAAGAATTGGGTGAGAAGCTTAAGGGTATTGAGGAAGAGAAATGAGAAATAAAAGACAGAGTGGTTGGTATGGAAAACTTTGCAGAATCGGTAAAACCAATTATAATGCATTTGGAGCAGATTATCAACGACAGAACTGTGCCGAAGAACATACGTGCTGCGGCAGAGAGCTCGTTGGCTGTTTTGAACAGCACCGAGGATAATATCGAGGTAAGGATAAGCACTGCTATACATACACTCGACGAGATTATCAACGATCCTAACATGCCTATGTACACGAGAACAAGGATATGGAACATAGTAAGCATGCTTGAGGAATTGAGAAGAAGTTAAATTATTTATATTTTGTAACACAAGTGAATGATAGAAAGGGGTGGTGAAATGGGCATAAAAGACAAGTTTTTTGACATGTTAAAGCAAGAAAAGGTAGAGGAAGGCGAGGACATGGTTGAGGTCAGTCCTGAAATGGAAGAAGGTAAGGTTAATGTAAAAATAGAGAATCTGCGGAATTATTCCGATACCGACCGTGTTCAGCAGCTCATGAGGGAAGGAAATGTTGTTTTTCTAAAAATAAAAGAACTGCGCGGTAAGGATATAAACGAGCTTAAGAGGGCTGTGGATAAGCTGCGAAAAACATGCACAGCAATGAACGGCGACATAGTAGGTGTGGATGAAGACTTTCTTATAATCACACCCAAATCCGTAACAATCTACAGAGGAATAGCAGGTTAAATTATTTTATCATTTTCCCCGCTTTTTCAAATTCAATCTCTTCTCTAGCCAGTTTCCAGATTATATCAGCCAATTTTTTTATTCCAATCCTTACCTGCTTGGCTGAATTCCTGTCCCTTATTGTTACAGTATCGTCTTTCAACGCCTGATAGTCTACAGTAACACAGTAGTTCGTTCCAATCTCGTCTGCCCTTGCATATCTTTTCCCTATGCTGCCTGCTTCATCGTAAAAAACATCAAAACAGCACTTCAAACCGTTAAATACTTCCTTTGCCTTTTCATCAACTCCATCCTTGCTTACCAGCGGATAGACAGCAACAACATAAGGAGATATTTTTGCCGGGAATCTAAACCAATCCCATCCTCTTTTTTTGTCTTCAACAAAGCAGTGGAGCAGAATGGCATAAAAAGTTCTGTCAAAACCGAAGGAGGGCTCGATAACATGCGGTACAACCTTCTCTCCATCCTCAACCACTGCCAGGTCTTTGCCAGAATGCTTCATATGCGTCTGCAAATCAAAATCTGTTCTGTAAGCATTCCCAACCACTTCCTTCCATCCAAAATCAAACTTTATCTCCATGTCAAAATTACCCTTTGAGTAATGCGGTGTTTCCTCTGGCAGCATATGCCTGTGCCTTAAAGCATCTAAAGGTATGCCAAGCTGCTGATACCATTCCATTTCTTTTACCATGAAATAAACCATCCATTGGTTTGGAACAATTTCTCTTTTCACTGCCTCTGCAGCAGTCATCTCCACAGCATTCCCACCTTTCTTCTGCTCTTCCCTTGTAACAATCCTTAGCTTTTTTTTGCCAATCTCAGAAAATTTAGTATATTCTGCCTTTTTCGGATTGAAGAAAAATTCTATCTCAATCTGATTGAACTCTCTCAACCGAATAATCCATTGTCTTGGAGAAATTTCATTCCTGTAGCTTATGCCATTCTGCGCAACACCGAATGGCAGTTTTGCACGTGTTGAATTAAGTATGTTTTTAAAATTAGTGAAGATACCTTGCGCAGTCTCTGGCCGCAGATAAGCAACTGTCCCTTCCACCGGCCCGACGTTTGTTTTCAGCATGAGGTTAAAAATCTTCACATCGCTCAGTGATCCCTTGCATTTCGGGCATTTTATCTTTTTTTCTTTTATCAGTCCTGTTAGTTCGTCTGCCTTCATACCTTCAACAAACATTCCACTCTGCTCTTCTATCAGGCTATCTGCTCTAAACATGCTTTTGCACGAATTGCATTGAGTTATAGGATCAACAAAATCTTTCAAATGGCCTGACGCCTGCCATACTGCTTCCGGTACAATTGTGCGGGAGGAGATTTCAAAAACATTTATATCAGATTTTATGAAAAATTCCCTCCAAAAATTTTCTATCTTATTTTTCATGACCGTTCCAAGAGGGCCGTAATCGAAAAAACCGCTTATGCCTCCATAAATCTCTGCTGACTGGAAGATAAATCCTCTTTTCTTTGCTATGTCAATTATTTTTTCTATTTCCATAAAAATCAATTAAGTTTTGATAAATTTATTTCTCAAACCATCCCTTTAAACTTGCTTGTCTGCCTGATACATAGCTTTGCTGCAAACGTTCTATAACCTTTTCCACCCTTTCGCGCGAAAAGTCATGCTCGTCAACCATGAATTTTATCATTTCGTCTGTATCAACCTGTTTCCATTCCAACCCATACTTGTTAACAACAGGTGGCTTGAGGAAAAATTCATAAATCTCCTCCGCACTGATTTCATCAATCCACTCAACATTCTCCAGCACCCTTTGCAGGGTTCTGTATTTTGCAACAATTTTTAACGCAGTCTTCGGCCCAATACCCTTTACACCCTCGGCATAATCCGTTCCAATGAGTATGCCAACAATAATGAGCTGCTCTTTAGTTATGCCAAGCTCTGCCAATACCTTATCAAATTCTATAATCTCCGGCTTTATTTCCACATACTCGTCCTTCTTCGGCACCTTCCTCCTCCCACTTATAGAAAGGTTTCTTATCAACCTTGGCGAGCCTACTAAAATCGAATCGTAATCCTGCGAAGCAGAAGCCCATACATCACCTTTTTTACACATGTAAGCGCATTGCATCTCTCCCTCAGATTTTGCCTGAACCCATGGCACCCCCATTATTTCCAGCAGCTTTTTAGAATCAACAACCATCTCTTCTGTGAAATGCGATGCTGCCTGCGCGTATTTAATCGCCTCTTCACCGCGCTCAACCGCCTCCATCCACTTCCTTTTTGCCTCGTCCCTTGCCGCCTGCCTAGCTTCAATAGTTTTTTTCTTGAACACAGGCGGCTCGCCGTCAAAGACAAAAACAGGTTTTATGCCAGCCTCGATAAGGTTTGAGGTTCTATATAATAATCCTGACAGATGAGAGGTAACACGACCTTTGCTGTCTTTCAACAGTTCACCGGTCATCCTGTCGCGGATGATCGACAAGAACTGATATATGCAGTTGTAAGCGTCTACAGCTATCTTCCTGCCTGACAACTCTGTCAATTCCACTTCTCTTGCTGGTATAACACCAGAAAACTGCACTCCCATATTTAAATAAAAGTCAGAATGAGATTAAAAGCTTGCCGAGCAGTTACCTTCTCTTCGATCTTCTCTCTTCTTGTTTAAGCTCTTTCTCTATTTTTAGTTCGTCCAACTCAAGCCAGATTATGAACAAACCGATCAAAATAAAGAATGGTGGCAACACTCCGTTCAGCACAGTTTTGAGATCTTCAATCCCGCTTCTACCCATATACTGTAAAGAGCCTTGAAGGATCCACCAAACACCACCGAAGAGCAATATTGCTCCCAGCAAGATTTTTATTATCGGGTGCATTTATTTTTCACCTTTAAAACATTATAATTAACGATATATATAAAACTTAACTACAAAAGAGTATAAACGGTTGTTGGCATGACAGCATACAAACGAATAAAAAAATTGTGGAAAAAGCGTGATAATATTAAAAATATTATGAAAGGCAGGCTGATAACTTGGAGAAGGCAGCATACAGTGGAGCGCGTGGAGAAGCCAACAAACTTGATCAGCGCAAGGTCTTTAGGCTACAAGGCGAAGCAGGGTTATGCAATCGCAAGGGTGAAAATAGGTAAAGGTGGAAGGCGCAGGGAGGCTGACAGGAGAGGCAGGAAGCCTTCTAAAGCAGGCTTGGTCCATTTTACCCATGGCAAGTCACTGCAGTGGATTGCAGAAGAAAAGGCTCAAAGGCGATTTCCAAACATGGAAGTATTAAATTCTTATATGGCAGGCGAGGACGGGCAGTACGAATTTTATGAAATTATTCTTGCAGATCCAAATCATTCCAATATAAAAAATGATCCCAATATGAGGTGGCTTTCCGAACCAGCAAACAGGAGACGTGTGCAGCGCGGTTTAACTTCTTCCGGCAAAAAAGCAAGAGGATTAAGGTAAATAACTCTTGAAACAAAATAAAATTATGCAGTTCTTCGATTTGCATGTTCATTCAGCTTTTTCAGAAGGCGAGAGCACTGTCGAGCAGTTAGCAAGCATGGCCAAAGAGCTTGGTTACACAGGAATATGCTTTTCTGAATATTACAAGAGCGAGGAGCAGGTTAAAAAACTATACAGAGAAATAGAAAAAGTCAAGCAAAAGGTAAGAATAGAAGTTTTTCTCGGTTTTGAAGCCCGTTCGCCGAAAGAGTTGCAGATTCTGAGAGAAAAGAGAAGAAGGTTTGATGTTTTGCTGGTAAGAGGCAGCGATTTGCGGATGAACCGTGAAGCCGTGGAGACGCCTGAGGTCGATATTTTGACACATCCCGAATTTGGAAGGCAGGATTCTGGGCTGAATCACGTTATGATGAAACTGGCGAAGAAAAATAATGTTGCAATTGAATTAAATTTCAGAAATATTTTATTGGAAAGCAAGAACTCAAGGAGCAAGCTTTTGGCTAAAATCCAAAACAACATAAAACTGGCAAAAAAATTCAAAACACCGATTATTTTATGCTCAGGCGCAGTTAGCCATTTCGAAATGCGCGATCCGCAAATAATGATTTCAATGGCAAGCCAACTCGGTTTGGATATTAAAGAAGCGAAGGATTCACTGTCAAAAATTCCGGAGAAAATTTTGAAACAGGCTGTAGAAAGGAAAAATGATAGTTGGATTTTGCCAGGTGTGAAAGTGGTTAAATGAAACAAGAAGATAAATTAAAAATATTATTACCAAGCTTACGGGGGAAGGAGAGATACATAGCATTCAGGGTTTTGTCTGACGAGAGGATAATATATTCTGATTTGGAGGCGGCCATATGGAATGTCCTGTTAGATTTTTACGGGGAGCATGGCGTTAGCAAATTATCGATGTGGTTGATAAAGAATTTGTATGACGAGCAGAACCAGATTGGTGTTATAAGATGCAATAACAAGGCTGTTGCAGCTGTAATTGCAGGGCTTGGCTTGATAGCAAGGCTTGGTGACACGCGGGTGGTTTTTAAAATACTGAGTGTATCAGGGACAATAAGAGGCTTAAAATAGATTTTTTGCATAAAATAAAACTTAGTTTGACCTCTGAAGCTAAAAAGAGATTTTATTTGCGTTATTTCATCAGTTTACTGGGATTCCACTTTCGAAAGTGGGATATAGTGTTAGCAACTATTTTTTAAATGACAGAAGTGCAACAAGAGTTAATTGGATTTGAAAATTTACAAAAAGAGTTTAATGTTACTTGCGAGAATAACACAACTTACATTAAAAAAGGTAAATGCATAATTAAGATTAAACTGCCAATAAAAACCACACCAGAAATAGCATCTTTGTTCGGTCATGCACTTGGTGACGGCCATATAAAGAAAGACAAGAATCAATTCCAATACTTTAATAAGGCAAAGGAACTTACTGTCAATGTTGTAACTTGTATTAAACAAATTTTTAGCATAGAACCAACTTTACATTTTAGAGATGATTCTGAAATATATTGTATATATGCGCCTTCTATTGTAGCGAGAATCTTGGTTATGTTAGGCGCACCCGAAGGCAGAAAAACCACACGAGATTTTCGTTTACCAGAATGGATAGTTAAAGGATCGGTAGAAGTTAAAAAAGCATTTATCCGCGCTTTATTTGATGATGAGGGGTGGGTTGGAATAACTCAGAGTAGCTTTGCAATCGGGTTTGGCCAAAATAAAAAAGAAAGTCTAATTGAAAATCATAGGATTTATATGAACCAGATTGTGAGCATAATTTATGATTTGGGCATAAAAACATCTGAGATTTTTAAACGTTCTAGCGATAAAGACTCGATACAATTGGGTTTCAAAATTATGGGTAGGGATAATATAAAGAAATTTTTAGACCAAATAAATTTTATCCACAACATAAAACAAGAAAAATTATCAAAGATTTTAAATCAATATAAACAATTTCAATATGGTAAAAAAGAGGCAAAACTTAAGATATTGGAAGTTTTGAAAAACGGTCAATTAAGAAGCAAGCGAATAGGGGAATTATTAAGTAGAGATCAAAAAACTATATGGAAACATCTTAATCAACTTCGTAAAAGGAATTTGGTTGCGAAAATAGGTACAAAAAATAAAGTTTTTTGGAAATTAAACGATTTAAATACACCCAGCGAATTTAATTAGTATGAAAGATAAATTGAAAAATGAGCTGGTGATTAAATATGCCTGAAATGATGCCACCTGAGTATATGGGATATGACAGGACCATCGCCGTTTAATTAGTTAGTGAGAGCTAGCTGATGCGGAGTCAGTCCAGATGGTCGCTTGTTTCAAGTGGAATATGCAAAGGAAGCTGTTAAACGTGGTGCGACAAGCTTAGGAATTGTGTTCAAAGATGGCGTGCTGCTTGCAACCATAAAATCAACTGCAAGCCTTATTGTTACAGCGTCGCTGGAAAAAATATTCCAGATTGATGATCATGCAGGCGCGGTTGC